>Ga0160460_100060_pt1 | contig 174572 bp, 143 predicted proteins | sample HID1973M_E6MG_FD_108238 | JGI IMG/M metagenome (GOLD analysis project Ga0160460, IMG submission 108238) | Enriched mosquito-associated microbial communities from UW Madison campus, WI, USA - HID1973M_E6 MG | ecosystem: Host-associated > Arthropoda: Insects > Digestive system > Unclassified ... | reverse complement strand
GAGAAGTTAAGCCCGCCAGAGCCGATGGTACTGCGGTAACACGTGGGAGAGTAGGTCGGTGCCAGATCTTAAAAGAGGCCCCGCAGCGTTTGCTACGGGGCCTTCCTTTTTTCCGGCCTTTTTTCCGGCGCTGCAGCCTTCCGCTGCAAGCCCGATGGAGCGAGAATCCTTTTTGGAACGATGACTTCGTTTTCAAAATAACCCCCCAAAAGATTGAAAGAAACAGCAGGATTGAAGCATCTATGAAATACTAAATTTCATTAATAAATATTCATCGAACATATTTGTTAAATTATGCTAAATTTTTCTAGCTCAACGCAATAAAACCGTATAATTGTACTATTACGTACATATTGATATGATGAATATGAATCTTAAAAAGTTGATGTTTCTTGCTTTTCTTATTTGCTTACAAACTTTATCATTTGCTCAAAGTAAAAATGTACAATTACCTACCAATTGGTTCAATCTAGATTTAGTAGAAAACGGTTTTTTTGGAATCAGTACTGAAAAAGCCTACCGAGAACTCTTAAAGGATAGGAAGCCAAAACAAAATACCATAGTAGCTGTAATTGATGGAGGCGTAGACATCAATCATGAAGACTTGAAAGATGTACTTTGGACAAATAAAAAAGAAATTCCAGGGAATGGGATTGATGATGATGGTAACGGTTATATTGATGATGTGCATGGATGGAATTTTATCGGTTCGAAAAAAGGAAATTTGCAGTTCGATAATCTAGAGTTAGTTCGATTACTTAGAATTTATACACCTAAATATCAATCTACAACAAATTTAACGCCTTTAGATAGTACTCAAAAAGAGGAGTTTAGGTTATATAAGAAAATGGTTGGCGATTTTGGTAAGAAATATGAAGATGCAAGTAATACATTTTCAGTTCTTATTGCAATTAATAAAGTCTTAGATTCAGTCGCCAAAATAAACAATAAAAAAGTGCCAACATTAGCAGATATTGATAACTATAAAGCTGATGATGAAACGGAAGAACAAGTGAAAACCATCATTAGGAAAGGGGCGAGAGAGGATGGAAGTTTCGAAAAATTCTATAAGAACATCAAAGAAGGCTACGAGCAATACGATGCGATGCTAAAATATAATCTGAATCCAAAATACGATATGCGTGCTGAATTGGTAGGAGATGATTACTCAAACTCTAATCAGCGAAATTATGGTAATAATGATGTGAAGGGGCCTGATGCAATGCATGGTACTCATGTTTCAGGGATTATTGGTGCGAACAGATCTAATTCGCTCGGTATTTTAGGTGTTGCAAATCATGTAAGCATCATGGCTATTCGTGTTGTACCAACAGGCGATGAAAGGGATAAAGATGTAGCAAATGGAATTCGCTATGCGGTTGATAACGGAGCCAAAGTAATTAATATGAGTTTTGGAAAGGCTTATAAATGGGATAAAAAAGTAGTTGATGAAGCTGTAAAATACGCTGAAAGTAAGGGTGTTTTATTGGTTCATGCTGCAGGAAATGATAATCAGAATAACGATATTGAAGAAAATTATCCAAATAAATATTTCGATAGTCCTGAAGCGGAAGCTTATAAATTGGCTCACAAAAAACCTGCAAAACCAGATTTTACTCCACCTAAACCAATGCAAAATGGAATGGGGATGAGACCTACAGTGGGTAGATCATCAATCGTTAAGCCAATTCCGTTAGACTCTGTTAAGTTTAATTTACCTCATGCAAATAATTGGATAGAAGTTGGGGCAAGTGCGTATAAAGATGATGACAACCTAAAAGCCGATTTTTCAAATTATGGTAAATATAACGTTGATGTTTTTGCGCCGGGATTTTTAATCAACTCTACTGTTCCAGATAACAAATATGAAGATCTGGATGGAACGAGTATGGCATCGCCAGTTGTTGCCGGTTTGGCGGCTTTAATTCTGAGTTATTATCCAGAGCTCAAACCTAATCAAGTTAGAGAAATTATAATGAAATCTGTTTCTAAAGTTGCTCACAAAGTGAAATACAAGAATGAAAGAGATGAAACTGTACGGGTTCCTTTTTCAGAGATTTGTGTGAGTGGTGGAATTGTGAATACTTATAATGCTCTAAAATTAGCGGAAACTTATAAATAGATTGGTGTAATTAAATGGTCTTGATGAAATCCTGAAAAGTTCCAAAAGGATATTTTTTAGATTTCATCCACGAGATTAAGTTATCCATCCTTTGAATCATTTTTGACCCGGTATTTTTTCTTACATAACCCGGGAAACCAAATCTTTCAAAATCATCTAAATCAGTAAACTCCCAGGGATGAAAATATACATTTAGATAGTTATCCTTTTTATAAGTCCAGCTTGCTAAGAATTTATAAATACTGATCGGAAGATTATGAAATGAAAGCCAGAATAGGGGAAAACGGACTATTGGACTAACTGAAGCCGGAATCTGTAAAACATTTTCCTTAGTAAAAAATGTTCTTGAAATATTAAAGTTGTTATATCGGCCAGGCAAATAGGTTGGATTGATAGAGGTGTTGTATACATATCCGGCTTTCTCAATTTCTTTTTCATCAACAGGCATCATCCTTGCCATTCTATAACCGGTGATTTCTTTACCCGAAAGCTCTTCGAGTTTAAGTTTCGATTGTAATAGATGTTCTGGTTTAAAATCAGAGTGATAATAACCGTGAGATGCCAACTCATGTCCAGACTCTGTAATTCTTTTAATTAAATCGGGAATATTTTCGGCAAAGGTTACAGTACAGAAAAACGTGGCCTTCACATCATATTTATCCAAAAGATCCAAAATCGATATTGTTCCAGTTCTGGAAATTAAAATCTGATCTTCAAATGAAATGTCTTTTCCATATTCAAAAGGCATATCAAACTCTTCAATATCAAAACTTAAAAGAACCATTATTTATTTTGAATGTTGGTTGAACGGATAATGTAATTTGGTCGGTTTTTAGTCTGCATAAACATTTTACCCACATAAATACCAATAATGCCTAAAATAATCAATTGTAATCCGCCAAAGAAAACAATGGTCATAAGCATAGATGCCCAGCCAGAAACTTCAACATTATTTACAAAAGCATAAATTACGTATGGAATGTAAAGTATAGATGCAAAAGAAAATATAAAGCCTAAATAAACAGCAGAATACAATGGTTTAATGCTAAAAGAGGTAACGCCATGCAATGCCAAGCGGAACATTTTCTTAACCGTATATTTACTTTTTCCGGAAAAACGTGCAGCTGGATTATACCTTATGGCATATTGTTTAAAACCCAGCCATTTTACCAAACCACGCAGGAAAGGTTCATTCTCGTGAAAGTTTCTAAAAATATTAACCACCTTTTGATCAAGAAGTCGAAAATCTGCAGCACCAGGTTCTAAATCGATATCTGAGAGCCAATTTAATAGCTTATAAAAAAGACTGGATGAACTTCTTTTTCCTTTTGAAAGTGCTTTATCTTCTTCTCTAATGGTATAAACAACCTCAAAACCTTCTTCCCATTTTTTTAACATTTCGGGAATCAATTCTGGAGGATGCTGCATATCACAATCCATTGAAATTACACAGTCTCCATAGGCGTGATCCATGCCTGCTTTTACTGCGAGTTGGTGGCCAAAGTTTTTAGAAAATTCTAGGAAGAAGATGTTTTCGCTTGTATTTGAATATTCCTTTATTTTTTCGAGTGTATGATCCGCACTTCCATCATCAACCAAAATGATTTCGTAATCATAATGAATAGATGAAAAAACATTTTTAATACTTTCTGCAATAACGAAAATATTATCGGCTTCGTTGTAGGCAGGAATAACTATAGAAACTAATTTTTTCATTTATCGGCAATCAAATAGCGCTGAAAATCTATTCTCATCATTTGATATATAATGGTTAGCCAAATGATAACGCAAGGTAGGGCTTTAAGCGAATATAGACGAATAAATTCTTTCACAGGTCTTGGGAAAATATCTGTCGGGGATAAACTGGTGAGTAAAAATGCAAAAATAAACAATGCAATAATCCATACATTTTTTGGATCTGGCTGAATCATGAACCAAATTGCAACACCTGCAAATGCTATAATGTAGGTCGGAGATTCTGAACCACTACTGAAAATTACCGTAAAAATTAGTGTAGATGCCAATAACATTAATCTAAACCCAAGATTTTTATATTGATTTACCCTTAAATAAGGCAAACCAAATAAAATTACACCTACAATCAAAAAAGGCGCATTGGGGATATTTACATTACCGGAAATTCGTCGTACTATTCCCATTAGCGAAATATCCTGAAACGAGGTTAATGATGCATTTAGAGCGTTTTTATGCGATAGGGAATCGTACCAATCATGGTAAGATTGAAGTACAAATGACGGAGATGATAAAGCCATTGGGAGCAAAAATAAAACCCCAAATGCGGTTAATCCTCCCAAAATAAATTTTAGTTTATTTTTTGTAAAAAAGAAAAAGGCCAAACCAACAATGCCATATAATTTAACAAGTGTACCAAAGGCGATAAAAAAGGCAGATTGAATTTCTTTCTTTTTAATCAAGTAAGAAAAGCTAAGTAAAATTGTTCCCGTTAAAGCGATATTAAATTGAAAACTGAATAGCGCCGTTAAGGCTTCGTGGGCACAAATCCAGGCAATTAATGTTCGTTTGTTTAAACTTAAGGGCAAGCTAAATATCCCCCAGAGTAATATGGAAACATTTGCAATATTCCAAAGAATCATTCCCAAACCATCAGGTAAGAGCGCAAACGGCGCTATGAATAATGAAAAAATAGGTCCGTAGTGATTGCTATCTAGGTATTCTGTATAATTAAGATATAGATTTTGAAGATCAACCGTATGCCAAAAAACGTATTTATAAATTAAATAATTATTATAACTATGATGTAAATACTGTTTTGATCCAGCTATAACTGCAAGTAAAATGTAGGATACGATAACAGTCTCTTTTTTTAAAAAGAAAGCAGTTATTTGTTTAAAGTTAGAATTTTTAAAAACGCCCATGAGATTAGTATCGCAAGATAACAATTTTTAATATTCGATGTAGAATCCTTGAAAGCCTACCTCTTTTAGGAATTATTGTTTATATATTTAGGAGATAATCCATCCCATTTTTCTTAAATTATTTTAATATCAAAATTAATCTATAAAAGTTAGATGAAACTTTCGGCAGTGCAAAGGAAATGGAGTAAAAGAATCCTGATTTTTTTAGGTTTTTTGCTTATACTTTTATTTGGCTTATCGCAGTTGATAGATTACAGGTTTAAAGATCTTATTCGTTTAGCCATAAGGGAAAAATCGGATAATACTTATGCTTTTAATGCAAAAAATATAGATGTTTCTTTTCTTAAAAAAAGCATTACCATCAATAATGCAGTTTTTTATCACACAGATACACTAAATGCCAACTCGCATTACGATATTAAAATTCCCAAAATTTATTTCAGTGTAGCTTCCTTTAGCGATATTATTTTTCATCAAAAGGTTTCCGTTAGCCAACTCGAAATTAAATCGCCTTCTATTTACCTGCATGTTCATAAGATTGAAAATAAGCCACTAAGAGCATATCAATCCGGCAATATCGAAATGCTGCTGAGTAAGCTGTTAAAGCATTTAGAGGTTAAAACTTTTAAAATTAGCAATGCATCTTATCGTTACAGAAACAAAAAGCATCCTAATGATTTAAAAATTGATCAGATAGATTTTGCCATTTCTAATTTTTCAAATTCGGAACGTAAAAGCCTTTTCGCTTCAGAAGATATTGACCTTACGATTAATAAACAACATGTTTCTTTTCCCGATGGACTGCATTCCATCGATTTTCGAAAACTCCATTTCTCAGGTAAAAATCATTACTTCCAATTGGATTCTTTTGCCTTCAGAGCCAAGGCCACAACAGATCGGTTGGCAATGCAGATTGAATCAGATAAAATTAGGTTTAGGTCCGCTGAACTGTCTTCTATATTTTCTAACGATAATTTAATCATTGACACTGTAATTTTGCTCAAGCCGATTCTGGAAATGGGAAAAGCTAAAAATAGCCCGTCAAAACCAGTCGACAATTCTAAAATTAAACATCTTTTTAAATGGGTTAATTTTAAATATGTGAGCATTGAGAACGGAAGTTTTTTAAATATGGATACTTTGGGGAATGCTCAAAATGAAACTAAAAAGGTAGATTTAAAAATTTACAATCTAAGTTACCACCCATCCGTTTCAACTTCTTTAAAAACAGATAGCATAAAGCTTAATTTAAATAAAATTAAATTTTTATCAAAGGACGGAAAATCTCAGTTAACGGTTGAAGAATTAGCGATTGCAAATAATAATGTGGTATTTAGAAATGCCCTGTACGCTCCAATCCACCCAAACGGAAATACTAGTTTAAGTTTTACAACACCTTCCCTTCAGTTAAAAAACGTAAACTTAAATGCACTGCTAAATAAAAAAATAAGTGCAAGTGAAGCTGTATTGATGAACCCTCAAATTATTTTAAATACAAAGCCAAAGGTTGTACACGCTACAGATACTATTGCTGATTTTAGCCGTTTTTTTAAAATTATGCACAACATTAAGGGTTTAATTGGTGTACAAAAATTCAATATTGTAGATGGAACCTTGAGGCTAAAATCGCATTCGAAATTTGAAACAGATGTACGTGTTGATAAGCTGAATTCGAATATTTTAGTTGATAAACTATTAAACAGTGATACAACATTAGAGGTAAAACATGCCATACCTAAACTCAGTTTTAAGCAGATGCTGGTTAAATCACCAAAGCTTAACCTCATTTTAAATAATTATGCTTTTAATGGTTTGGTTCGGCACAATAGAGCAAGCTCAATCGCCATTAACTTATCTAACGGAACATCCATAAAGGGAAAGAATTTGTATTGGGAATGGTTGGACTGGGATTTATATCAAAGCTATAAAATGATTTTTGTAGACTCTTTAAAAATAGGAGCGCTTGATGTTTCAATTAATAAAAACGCTCAACAACAAACAGTAAAGAAACCCTTGCCCAAACTGCACATTGGTCGGTTAGATATACTTGATTTTAAATTGGTGGAAGTTTCAAATAAAAATCAGATGCACTTAAATGGCAAAAATATTTTTGGTCGAAACATAGACTCAAAAGACAACGAATTGGTATGGGCCGACTTGGGTGGAAATTTTAATCGTATAAAATTTAAGAACGAAAAATTTTCCTTAGATGCCAATCATGCAAATTTGAATGCCAAAGGGCACAATAAAATTGAGAATGTGAGTGTTGAAATTAAGACCGAGGACAAGTTTAATAAAATTAACTTACCGCTTTTAGAATTTAAAGGGCCCTTTATCTCCAGTAATTTTAAAAATATAAATCTGGAATACTTTAAAATTAATGCGCCGAATATCTCATTAAAAACTAATAAAGAAGTAAAAGCGGTTTCTCGAAAAAAACCTTTTTTGTTGCCCTTTAACTTTTCTATTAAAGATTTCGGAATTACAAACGGTATAGTAAAGGTCGAAAAAATAAGCCAAAAGGATACAGCTACAATTAATTCGACTTTTAATCTTAATTTTTTAAATCTGGTTGGTAAGAAAAATTCAGCTGAAATGCTTTCCGTTAACTCGTCTCGAATTGACATTAAGCAACTTGATTTTAATAAATCAGGTATACATCTTTCATCACCTCTTTTTGTAAAGTTAGAAAATACCAAAATTGAGAAAAAAAATAAACTTCGATTTTCTTCTGAGATTGATTTGAATGCAAATGGAATTAAGGCGAATTATTGGAAAGACAGTACAAAACTTCAAATTAAAAATGCTTTGGTAAATATTCACGAAAAACATTTTGTATACGATGGCGATCAGGCATTTGAATGGCAAAGTCTAATTTATAAATCTGCAGTGAAATTAAATGAATTCAGCTATCAAAATAAAACGGCATCAATTAAATTGAATGTTTTGGAATGGATACCTGCATCAAAAAAACTGGATATAGATAATTTTAGCTTCACACCCAATTTATCATGGGCTGAAAGTAGGGAATTAAAACCTTGGCAAACCGATTACATTTCAGGTGCTGCAAAAAAAATAGAAATAATTGGACTTAATTATTTAAAGCTTGATAAACAATTTGGTTTGAACATTTTTCAGGCTCGTATCGAAGGTGCCAAGTTAAGTGCGAGTCGAGATAAACGAATGGCAGAAAAACCCCAGAAAGAAAAATTAATGCCGTCAAAATTAATGGCTGGTATTAAGATGCCAATAAAAATTAGCCGTATAGATGTATCGAATAGTTATGTAGATGTTAATGAAATATCTGTTGCAACAGGTAGGGAAGGTACAATTCCGTTGGGAAATCTCAATCTTCAAATCTTAAACCTGACCAATAGATTTTCATCAACTGATAGTTTGGCTGTGAAAGGAAATGTAAGCTTGATGGATCAAAACTCTATACGTATAAATTATAGGGAGTCCTATTCAGATTCATTATCAGGCTTTAAAATGAATATGCAGATTGCGCCTATGGCTTTAGCTTCTTTGAGCCAGATTAGTATTCCATTGGCATCTGTAAAAATTAATAGCGGGAATACAGGTAATCTGGTTACTGAATGGAACGGTAACAAATATTTAGCCGAAGGACAGATTCTTTTGCCTTATAAAAACTTGAACATTAGTTTGTTAGACAAGAAAAATCCTGAGCGAAAGACTTTCCTTTTATTTTTAGAAAATAAGCTAATTAATTTGATCGTTCGCCATGATAATTCGAAACCAGCATTTGTGTTTTTTGAAAGAAACAAACAAAAATTTGTATTTAATTATTGGATAAAAACAGTTCTTGCTGGCTTTGCATCGAGCGCTGGACTTAAAAAGGAGCGGAAGTTGCGTAAGCAGGATTTAGCAGCGAAAACCAAAAATGGTATAACGATGAAATAAAAAAATCCAAGAAGATATTTCAGGGAATTTCTATCCTTAAAACCAAATCTTATTGTTTCAACAGTTCATCAATTTCCTGGTTAAATTCTTTTACAAATTCTGTATAATATTTTCCGGTTGCCGGGCCACTATAACCTGTATGAATTTGTGCTACTTCGCCTTTTTTGTTGATAATAATAGTTGTTGGAAAGGATAGAAAATTACTCAACGCTGGGAGAGACTTTGCAACCAGTTGTTTATCTGGTGTGCCCGCAATAACCTGATCATACTGAATATCGAATTTCTCTCTAAATCTTGTTAATACTTTTCTAACATAAGCAGAATCGGTTTGTCTTTCATAATGGATTCCAATTACTTCAACTCCACGTTTTTTATTCTCTTTGTACCATGGCGCAATAAACGAAGCCTCGTCTACACAGTTCGGGCACCAGCTTCCGGTTATGGTAAGGATAACTACCTTATTTTTATATTTTTCGTCACTTAAAGAGATCTTTTTTCCGTTAACATCAGGAAAAGAAAAGTCTAATGTTTTATATCCGTCTTTTAAAAATGTTAGCTTGTACGCATCTGGAAGTTTTGCATTTTGATTTTGAGTGCCTGTAAAGGGCTGATTTCCTCTGGCGCTTACTACCTCGCCCGTTAGTGTTCCATCTTTGGAAAATGTGCCTTTGTAATACGATGGCGAAGAGCCGATAAAACTAGAAAGCGAAAAATTATTTCCTTCTACAGTTCCCTCGAGATAACGGGAATCGCCAGTCACCCTTAAAAATGTTCCGGTTATTTTATTTCCTATTTGTTTAAATACACCAACAGCTTTTTCATCATTGCCACTCTGTGATTTAAAAACTACATCATAAGTGCCAGTGAAATTTCCTGCTGGATCTGTTTCGCTAGGCTTAAATCTGTAATTTTTACCGCGTTCGGCAACAACCGCCAATGGCCTTCCAGATTTATCCTGCTTTCTTAAAACACCTACAAGTGAATCGCCTTCTATTTTGAATGCAAGTTCATTATCAAACTGATCCAATTTTACAAAAAGAGAATCTGCTGTTCTGTTTACATGACCACCAGGAAAGCGTTCTTCCGCGTTCAGAAAAACCAGGTTCAGATCATCAGCATTTTTTCCTGTAATGTCGAAATTAAAGGGAACTTCTATCCCTGGTTTTATTTTAAATGCGCCACGCCAATTGCCTGTTGCAACGAAATTTTTTGTATTTAAACTATAATTCTGAACTTGCTTTTTTTGGGTTTGCGCCTGGCTATTTTGAAAGAATAAGCTTAAGAGTACGGCTGGCAAAAATAATTTTATATTCATCGGGGTGATTTAATCTACTAAATAGGTCGACAAATGTAAGCATCACATACGGCAAGAAAAAATATTTTCAATAAAATCTACTAAAATTATAGACTTAATAGTTTTTGTACTATCTTTGCGCCAGTTATTTTAAAATACTTATCAAGAAAGGTGGAGGGAATGGCCCGATGAAACCTTAGCAACCGTCTTTAAACAGAAATGGTGCTAATTCCATCCCAAATATTTTGGGGTAGTTAAGTCAGTTGAATGCACTAACATTTATGTTAATATATGCAAGCACTTCTGATTTAAGGGGTGCTTTTTTATTGAAGCTTCGCTAGAAACCTGATTGATAAGTGAATAGTTTAAAAATTAAATTCAAATCCCATGGAAAAAACTAACGAGCCAAAATTATCTCTATTGACGAATCAAAAATCTCATCACTGTTGCCGAATGTGCATGATCCATTTAAACTAGGATAGGTGCCAAGGCTTTTCAGGCCTAAATCAATTATCATTTTATGTGCTTTAAAAATCGCCAAAAATAGCGACCTGGAATTGCTATGCCTCCGATTTTATAAATGCCAGTTCACTAATCATTAATAATATAATCATGTTAAAAAAAATCAAGCTCCCTGCAATACTTTTTTTGCTGTTGCTTTCACAAATTGTACAGGCTCAGAACATAGTTGTTTCTGGTGTTGTAAAATCTTCATTGGGCGAAAGCCTGCCTGGGGTTTCCGTATTGGTTAAGGGAACCAAACAGGCCGTAATTACGGATGGAAAAGGCAGTTTTTCGATTTCACTTGCGGGTAAAAGCACCCTTATATTTTCTTATATCGGGTTTTCTTCCAGAGAGATCGAAATAGATAAAAGCGCTAATGCTTTAGAAGTTATACTAAAAGATGGGGAAAATGCTTTAGACGAGGTTGTAGTAACGGCACTCGGAATTTCCAGACAAAAGAAATCTTTAGGCTATGCTGTACAGGAACTAAAAGGCGAGAATCTTTCAGAAGCGAAGGAAACGAATTTGGTAAATGCACTTGCCGGTAAAATTGCAGGGGTAAGGGTTACGAATAGTCAGGGCGATATGGGTTCTTCCAGAATAGTAATTAGAGGAGAAACCTCTATTTCTGGCAATAACCAACCGCTTTTTGTGGTAGATGGAATTCCTGTTGATAACTCGCAACTTAACTCTGCAGGTGCTAGAGATTATGCCAATACGATTTCTGATATTAACCCGAACGACATTGAATCGATAAGTGTTTTAAAAGGACCTAATGCCGCAGCGCTTTATGGATCTAGAGCGGCTGCCGGGGTAATCATCATTAAAACAAAGTCTGGAAAATCGAAAAAAGGAGTGGGCATTACCTTAAATTCTAACGCGGTTTTAGAAACGCTGCTTACACTCCCAAAATATCAGGATGCTTTTGGACAGGGTTCTGAAGGAAAATTTAGTTATGTAGATGGTAAAGGTGCGGGTGTAAATGATGGTGTTGATGAAAGCTGGGGACCAAAACTGGATGGTAGACTGATTCCTCAGTTTTATTCAAAAGGTGTTGCTGTTCCATTTGTTGCCCATCCAGATAATGTACGAGATTTTTTTGAAACGGGTTATGCCTTAACGAACGGTGTTTCTATTGAGGATGCGAGTGATAAAATTGATTACAGATTATCGTACAACAATTTAAAACAAGTTGGCATCATTCCAAATTCAGGTCAGGGTAAAAACTCTTTCGCTTTAAATACAACCTTAAGGCTAACACCAAAACTGAGTATTCTGGCAAACGCCAACTACAGTAAACTGAGTTCGGATAATTTACCAGGTACAGGAGGTTCAAGATCTACAAGTACCATGCTGCAGTTTACCTGGTTTGGTAGGCAGGTAGATATTAATCAATTGAAGAATTATCTGGATGAAAACGGCAATACCTTTAACTGGAACAACAGTTATTACAGCAATCCATATTGGGTAGCGTATGAAAATACGGTATCTCAGAATAGAAATCGGTTGATTGGAAGTATTGGGTTAAATTATAAAATCATTGATGGACTTGAATTTAATTTCCGATCGGGAACAGATTATTACAATGATCGCCGTAAAATTAAAATTGCCTATGGTACAAACGGAACACCATTCGGCTCTTATACCGAAAGTGCCTTCACCGTAAACGAAAACAATACTGATGCAACCTTAAGCTACAACAAGCAGCTGAATCAGGATTTCAGCTTAGAAGCTTTGGTGGGAAGTAATATTCGCTCCAGATACATTGAACAGAACGATCAGAGTGCACCGCGTTTAGCCGTTGCCGGATTGTATACACTGAGCAATTCCCGCGATCCTTTAACATCCTCGAACAATTATAGCAAGTTGAAATCTTACAGCGGTTACGCTTCGGCACAGATCGGTTTCAGGAATTATTTATTTGCGAATGTTACGGCCCGTAACGATTGGTCTTCTACTTTGCCTGCACAAAATAGATCTTATTTTTATCCTTCATTTAATGGAAGTTTGGTGCTAACGGAGGCTTTTGATATTAAAAGTGACATATTGGATTATGCAAAAATTAGAGGAGGCTGGTCTAAAGTTGGTAAAGATGCCGATCCTTATCGCTTATTAAATACCTACGTTTTTGGGGCGCCATTTGGAACCAATCCGCAACTTACTGCATCTACAACAGATTTAAATCCTGATTTAAAGCCCGAGACTACAACTTCATCAGAGCTTGGTGCAGAAGCGGTTTTGTTTAACAAAAGGCTTCGTTTCGATTTGAGTTTGTACAATACCAATAGTTACGATCAAATTTTGAGTGTAGATGTAAGTCAAAGTACTGGCTTCCGTTCAAAACTGCTCAATGCAGGTAAAATCAACAATAAAGGAATTGAGGTTCAGTTGGGCATAACGCCGATCAAGAAACAGTTTACCTGGGATATTGATGTGAATTACGCAACCAATAGAAGCAAGGTAATCGAGCTTGATAAAGCCGGACTTTTGCAAAATTACGTGGTGGCTACAAGCTCGGCACAGGTAATAGCCGCAGTAGGCCAGCCTTATGGAACACTTTTTGGCAATGCTTTTCTAAGGGATGGCAATGGCAATATTGTGGTTAATGCTACAGGTGCGCCACAAACCGACCCCAACAAAAAAGTATTGGGAAAATATACTCCAGATTGGATTGGCGGAATTTCAAATACCTTCAGTTATAAGGGAATTAGTTTAGGTGTTTTGGTTGACGCAAGTTTTGGAGGTTCCATTTATAACGGAACTTATGCTACCGGAACCTATACCGGCGTTTTAGCATCAACACTTCCAGGCAGAGCTGCAGAATATGGAGGGATTTCTTACTATTATCCGGGCAATGTAAAAGCAAACGGAACTGTTAGACTTGCTAATGGTGCTGTAGCGCCAACGGGTGTTACGGTTTATGATGATGGGATTATTTTCGATGGCGTAACCGCCGATGGAAAGCGCAATGATAAAATTCTTCCTGCACAAACTTATTATAAATCCTTCAGAACGATAGATGAAGCCAACATTTTCGATGCCTCTTATGTAAAATTACGTGAGGTTAAACTCAGCTATAACCTTCCTACAAAGTGGATTCGCTCGTTAAGTCTTCAAGGCGTTTCGGTTTCGCTTGTTGGTCGTAATTTATGGATCATTCATCGCAATGTAACGGATATTGATCCTGAAGTTGCGTTTAACACCGGCAACGGACAAGGATTAGAAAGTCTTTCTAATCCAACCACCAGAACTTACGGCATTAATCTTAACGTCAAATTTTAACATTCCAACCATGAAAAAGAACTCTATATATTTAATCGCAGTTTTGGCACTTTCACTTGCATCATGCAGTAAGGAGCTCGATAAAGTTAACATTAACCCTAACGCCACAGAAAATGCACAGCCAGATTACCTTTTAACGGGAGCCATTAAAAATACGGTCGATGCTTATTGGGGAACCACAAACAACATGAATTCCAGTCTGCTTTTTGTACAGCAATGGGCAAAAGTTCAGTATACGGAGGAAGATCGGTTTATATATTCAAACAGCAGTTTTACATCGCTTTGGTCTACTGCTTTCTCGCAAAGCATTACCAGTTTCAATAAAATTATTGAAATCGGAAATACCACAAGCAATCCAAATTATAAAGGTGTGGGCTTAACCCTAAGATCGTGGACTTTTCTTTTGCTTACCGATGCCTACGGAGATATTCCTTACAGCCAGGCCGGAAATCTGAAAGATTACATAACACCAGCTTACGATAAGCAAAAAGATGTTTATTTTGGTTTATTGGCTGATTTAAAATCTGCCAAAACTTTTCTTGATCCGGCTGGTAAAGCAATAGGTGGCGATGTTATTTACAATGGAAACATTGCCCGCTGGAAAAAACTGGCCAATTCATTAAGGCTTAGAATTGCACTTCGCATTGCGGATAGAGAGCCGGCAAAAGCCAAACAGGTTTTGGATGAAATTAAGGCCGATGGCGATTTGTATATTAGTGATAATACAGATATTGCTCAACTCATTTATCAGATATCGCCACAGCAAAATCCGGTAAGTGCACAATTCGATACTCGTGATGATTACAGAATAAGTAAAACCATTGTAGATAAACTGTTTAGTTTAAACGATCCGCGTTTGGCCATTTTTGCCAGTAAGACACAAACAGCCACGCCCGAGGAATACGTGGGTTTGCCGAATGGATTAACAAATTCTGAAGCCAGTAATCTGGGTTTTGCAAAAACATCAAAGCCGGGTGCCTACTTTTTATTGCCTCAGGCACCAGCCGTTATTTTTAGTTATGCAGAACTTTTGTTTGATCGTGCAGAGGCCGCAGCAAGAGGATTAACCACTGAAGATGCCGCAGATCTTTATCAGCAGGCGGTTAAGGCATCTTTGAAACAATATGGTCTTTCTGATGCAACAGCGAATGCATATTACGCACAGGCTTCGGTACAGTACGATCCATCAAATTATAAAAAATCAATTGGCGAACAAAAGTGGATTGCACTCTTTGGGCAAGGATTGGAAGCCTGGGCAGAAAGACGCAGATTAGACTATCCACAGCTAACCGCATCTGTAAATACAGTATTGAACGGACAGATTCCAGTGCGTTTTATCTATCCGGGAACGGAACAATCCTTAAACCTGCAGAGTTATAAAAATGCTGTAGCCAATCAAGGGGCAGATTTGCTCACCACAAAACTATGGTTTGATGTAAATTAAAGCGGATGTGATTTAATCATCGTAATTATTATGCAAAAGGCACCTTAAACTGTTAAGGTGCCTTTTGTGTAATTTACTGATTCTAAGTTAGAAGCTTAATAAGATTTTTATTTTGAGTGCTAAGTTTAATTTCTTAAAGAATTAGTAATGTTGGTTACAGCATTTTCTAGCTTTAAATTATTATTTTTAGTTTTTCAAAGCCTGGGTTTTAAATGAAGAATAAATTGAAAACCAATAGGCCAGCGCTATCCAAATTTCCTTTGAGCCAGATCAATCATCAATTTTTATTTCACCCTATTATTAAAATCTAAAAATATGAGTAAGATCACAGTAAAAGACGGTACAGAAATTTATTACAAAGACTGGGGAACAGGACAGCCCTTATTTTTTCATCATGGCTGGCCATTGTCGGGAGATGATTGGGACGGACAGATGATGTTTTTTCTCAATCAGGGCTTTAGGGTAATCGCCCACGATCGGAGAGGACATGGTCGATCGAGCCAAACTGCCAATGGACATGATATGGATACCTACGCAGCCGATGTTGCCGAACTTACACAGGCACTGGATTTGAAGGATGCCGTACACATTGGCCATTCTACAGGTGGCGGCGAAGTGATTCGTTATGTAGCAAAATATGGTAAGAGCCGTGTTGCAAAAGCGGTACTGATCAGTGCCGTTACACCTTTAATGGTACAGACAGAAACCAATCCCGAAGGTATTCCAATTTCGGTATTTGATGAGATTCGTGAGGGCACTGCATTTAATAGGCCACAATATTTTCAGGATTTTACGCTTCCTTTTTATGGGTACAATCGCGATGGAGCAAAAGTATCGCAGGGTGTAAGAGATAATTGGTGGCGCCAAGGAATGATGGGCGGCATAAAAGCACACTATGATTGCATTAAAGCATTTTCTGAAACCGATTTTACCGAAGACCTTAAGAGCGTAGAAGTTCCGGTATTGGTTATGCACGGAGAAGATGATCAGATTGTTCCTTTCCCACTCACGGGAGCAAAAGCGGTTACCCTATTAAAAAATGGTAAACTGATTTCATATCCAGGCTTTCCGCATGGTATGCCAACCACCGAAGCCAAAACCATAAATGCAGATCTTTTAGCTTTTATAAAATCGTAAGCTAAATTGAGTTGTTGTAAAGTCCTTGGATTTAATTCAAGGACTTTTTTTTGTTTAATGCATGAAGGATTGTTCTTTTCCTTCCCTCGCCTCTTCCAGAGGTAGACAGCATATGCCTAAAACTTCAAACGGTCTTTTAATAAATCATAGCCTCAGGTTCAGTGATAATGGAAATTATCCTCTTACTTTATTTTCTAGGTAAATTATACTCAAGTTCTTATAAGTATAACAGATTAAAATTAATAAATTATTGATAATCAATTTTTTATGTATTGATTGGGAGTTCTTGTAAAATTCAAAAATCAACAATTGTTATAGTTTTAGATGCAATTTTTATATTGTTTGGCCTGCTAAATCTCTAAAATTGTTCTGTGAGAAATCTCCCAAAGATTCTCCACTAACTAACCAAGTATTAACTAATCTAACTCTCATGAGCAAGAGCAGAGCTTTTTATGATGACAAAAAATCATCCAGAAGATTTTTCGTCAATTCTATTAACTAACCAAAATCAATTAAACCAATTATGAAAAAAGAAATTTTACTTAATGTATTTCATATCCATCGGGTAAGTAATTTTAAGAAGATGCTTGTCTTGCCATTTGTTTTGGCAGCAATGGTAGCTCCAGATTACGCAAAGGCAAATAACAAAAATGATTCAGAAATCAGAAAAAGCAAAGCAGACATTGTAGTTAGCGGAACGGTAACAGCATCAACCGGCGAAACTTTGCCTGGTGTTTCTGTAAGTTTAAAAGGAGGCAGTAAAACCGTGGTTACGGATGTTAACGGAAAATTTAGCATCAGTGTCCCAGAAAACGCTATTCTTGTATTTAACTATATCGGTTATACCGCAAAAGAAGTTTCAGTTTCTGCAACTTCTACCATTAATGTAGTGCTTCAGTCATCAGATATAAGTTTGGATGATGTTGTGGTCATCGGTTATCAAACCATAAGAAGAAAAGATTTAACCGGTGCAACAGGCTCTGTAAATATTGGCAATACAGAAAAACTCGTATCCCGTTCGTTACCAGAAGCTTTGCAAGGACAAACTCCAGGTGTTGCCGTAAGAAATGGCGGTGCTCCAGGTCAGGAAGCAGTAGTAAACATACGTGGATTGGCAACATTCGGAAATGCAAGTCCGCTGTATGTAATTGATGGGATGATTGCTGATCCAAATACAACTGTTAGTCCGAATGATGTAGAAGATGTTCAAATCTTAAAAGATGCATCAGCGGCAGCCATTTATGGTTCTAGAGCAGGTAATGGTGTAATCTTAATTACAACAAAAAAAGGAAAGGAAGGTCCGGCTAAAATATCGGTTACCTCTAGATACAGCGTTTCGGAAGTGCATAAGTTATACGAAATGATGGATGCTAATGAATACGCCGCTACCAACACAAGAGCTTATCAGAATTCTAATGTTGCAATCCAGCCTGGCGTTGCGGCATACAATGGAAGAGTAAATACCGATTGGATTGATGAAACCCTAAGAACGGGTTCTGTACAAGATTACAATGCGAGCATCTCTGGTGGAGGCAATGGATCAAAATATCTAATTTCTGGAGGATATTTTAAAGATAAGGGTGTTTTAATTGCCAGAGAATTTGAGCGTGCATCTTTTAGGGTAAATACCGAAACCACAAAAGGGAGATTTAAATTTGGAGAAAATTTAGCCATTTCGTCCTCTACGGCAAGATCTCCATTTCAGGGCGGTGCCTTTGCCGGTAATCCTTGGTACGATATGTTTACAAGCATCCCCTTAATTCCCGTTCAGGATAATGCCTTGATCAGCACAAATAATCCGGGCGGATGGGGCTTTGGTTCTAATGCAAGCATCAATACTTTTTCGCGTAACCAAACGGCAATTGCAAACATTACTTCAGTAAAATCGAATTTTGCCAAAATCTTGGGAAATGCCTACGTAGATTTTAAAATTATCGAGGGCTTAAACTATAAATTTAATGCCGGTGTTGAAACCAGTTTTGATAAAAGTAAATCCATCAGAAAAGATGGTTCGTGGTATCAAAACCAGTCTCCAGATTTTAGCCAGCTAACCGATAACCGCAATCAATTTTTGAGTTACCTGTTAGAACATACCTTAAACTATAATTATAACATTGGTAAACACCGCATTAATGGTGTTGTAGGTTATACCGAACAAACCACCCAAACAGATAATACTTTGGGAAGCGGTATTAAACTTGCACAATTTGGTGGCGATTATTTTACCACGTTAAGATCTACAGCCGGCGATGGCCGAAATTCATCTGGCGAGTTGTATAAAAGCCTGCTAAACTCTTATTTAGGCCGGTTAAATTATACTTATGATGATAAATATCTAGTAACCTTCACTTTCCGTGCCGATAAGGATTCTCGCTTTTCTCCTCAGTTTAGAACCGGATATTTCCCATCGGGCGCATTGGGCTGGAGAATTTCAAAAGAAGATTTCTTTAAAGTAGACTGGGTTTCGGATTTGAAACTTCGTGGATCTTATGGAGCTCTAGGTGTTAATACTTTAAGTCCTTACCAATACATCGGTTTCTTAAACCAGGCGCCAGATGCCATATTTGGAACGGGACAAACTACAAATGCTGGTGCTATACAGGCAAAACTGGCATCTGGTGATTTAAGATGGGAGAAGAAAAAAACCACAAACTTAGGATTTGATGCCTCATTGTTTAAAGATCAGTTTACGGTTAATTTCGATGTTTTTAGATCTGTTTCAGAGGATGTGTTGCTAAGTCAGCCCTTACCAGGGTATTTGGGTAATTTGCAAGGTGATCCAATTGTAAACATCGGCTCAATCCAAAATAAAGGGGTAGAACTGAGTTTAGGCTACCGCCCGAAATTGAGCGGCGCATTTAAATGGGATATCGCCGGAAACATCAGCATAGTTAGAAATAAGGTTCTGGAACTGGGTAACTTAGGGATCGATTTAGATACCGGCCTACCAAAAAACTACATCCAATCTGGCAATACCAGAACTCAGGTTGGCCGTTCAATTGGCGAATACTATGTTTTAAAAACAGATGGTATTTTCCAAAGTCAGGCAGAAATAAATGCACATAAAGCACAAAGTGCTTATGCAAAACCAGGAGACATTCGATATGTAAACACGGTAGATGGTGGTACAAATGATGATATTAATGATAAGGATCGTGTTTTTGCAGGTTCTCCTTTCCCGAAATTTACCTCAGGTCTTCAGTTTAACTCAAGCTATAAAAACTTCAGCTTATCGCTGCAGTTATATGGCGCATTCGGACAAAAATTATACAATGATGTGCTAAGAGAGTTAGATAGTTACGGCAATTCCAACTACAGAAAGGCCATTAATCCTTGGACACCGACCAATACCAACACAACGTTTCCACGGTTGGGTTATCAGTTTGCTCCAAACGATAGAGGTATAAATGAAAATGCAAGAGGCAACACCGATCGTTGGATAGAAGACGGTTCATTCTTGCGATTGCGCAATGTAGAATTGGGTTACAGTTTACCATCTAAATTAATTTCAAAAGCAAACATCAGCAATGCCCGTTTATATGTAAGTGCACAAAACCTGTTCACCATTACAAAATATAGCGGTCTCGATCCTGATGTTGTAGGCGCAAATCCAAATTTGGAACCTGGTGTAGATAATGGAAATTATCCATCGGCAAGAATAATATCATTTGGTTTAAGTGTAGGATTTTAATTATCAATAAAGAAAAATCATGAAAAAATATATAATCATATTGGCTGCATCTTTTATTGCCCTTTCGGGATGTAAGAGAGATTTCGACGCTGTTAATCCGAATGCACCTACAATAGCCAGTTTCTGGAAAACGAGTGCTGATGCAACAAAAGGAATTAACGCGGTGTACAGTACATTTTATCGTACGGCGAGTTTATACTCACGCTGGATGTTTTACCACGGCATTTTAAAATCGGATGAAGGTTTTGGTTCTGGTGGAGATGGTGGCTTAAATAACTTAATGCGTTTTAACCAAACCAATTATAACGATGGTTTAACGGCACAAACCTGGTCTACCTTGTATGTAGGTATTTTTAGGGCAAATCAGGTTATCGCAAATGTACCGGCCATTAATATGGATGAAGCTTCTAAAAGAAGAATTATTGCCGAAGCTAAATTTTTAAGAGCTTTATTTTATTTTAATCTGACGCTTTACTATGGCCGTCCACCGTTGATGCTGGAACCCTCGCAACCAAAAGATGTTCCTGCCAATGCAACATCGGCACAGGCATATGCTCAGGTTGCTAAAGATTTAACCGAAGCGATTGCCGATTTGCCAACAAGTTATCCAGCAAGTGATCTGGGTAGGGCAACCAAGGGCGCTGCGTATGCATTGCTTGGAAAAACCTATCTGCAACAAAAATTATATCAACCTGCATTAGATGCTTTTGCTTATCTCGTAACTGGCCCAGGTAGTTCTACGTATAGCTTAACAGCAGATTATCGCGACAACTTTATCATTTCAAAAGAAAACAATAGCGAATCTGTTTTTGAAATTCAGTTTAGCGAAAATCAATCTGAAAGCACAGATGATGATGTTGACGAAACCAGAATTAACAATACAGGAACTTCAATTTCGCAGTTTTTTGCGCCTCCAGGTGTTGGTTTTTCTGATGGTGCTGCTCGTAGATGGGTAGTAAATGAGTTTTTGCAGGAAACCACTGTTGGCGGTGCGCAAGATCCACGTTTGGCTGCTTCGTTTATTTTTAACAATGCAAACCCAGCAGGGCCAACGGCAACCATCGTTTATGGCCAAACATTCGCAAGCCGTTATGGCAACGGACCAGATGCCAATGGGGTATGGTTCCGCAAATTGCTTAATGATCACTGGAAAAATCAGGAAGGATTCCGTTCTCCAAATAATTACCGTTTAATCCGTTATGCTGATGTTCTTCTAATGTATGCAGAGTGCCTTAACGGTTTAAACAGAACTGCTGAAGCTTATCCATTTGTGGATAGAGTAAGACAGCGTGCAGGGCTTGCTACATTAACTGCAGCAAAACCGGGCTTATCTCAGGCACAGTTTTTAACACAATTAAAACACGAACGCCTTACCGAATTGGCTGGCGAAGGCTGGCGTTGGGCAGATTTAGCCCGTTGGGGAGATTTAGGTCCGGCACTGGCAACCAGAGATGCTGATTTTTCTGGCTTTATTGTTGGAAAACATGAGCTTTATCCAATTCCGCAAAGCGATATAGATTTAAATCCAAACTTAACGCAAAATCCCAAATATTAATTTAAAGGCAAGTGGTTAAACGCCACTTGCCTTACCAAAAAATCAGATACCGTTATGATGAACAGTTTAAAACGTATAAAACGCAACTCCCTAAACCTGATTTTTGGGAGCTTCGTGATTGCAACATTTTTATCTTGCGGAAAATCCGGAAGCCCAGCCCCAATAGAGCCGGTAACACCACCTACAGCGGCAAATACCTTTGCCAATCCAATTATGAATGGTGCCGATCCTTCAGTTTTTCAAAAGGATGGCGTTTATTATTACTTGCAAACCAATGGAAGTTCGATTGTTTTATGGACCACCACGGCCATGTCTAAACTGGCTACTGCGATTCCAAAAACTGTATATACCCCAACAGCCGGTGCGCAAAACTCAAGAAATGTATGGGCACCTGAAATGTTCTTTTTTGACGGCAAATGGTACATCTATTACACGGCAGGAAATGGTGCGGATATTAGCCAGAGAACCTGGGTTTTAGAAAACAGCAGTGCTGATCCAACTACGGGAACCTGGGTAGATAAAGGCCGGATTTTTAGCCCAAGTGCCGATTTTTGGGCGATTGATGGTACCGTTTTCGAATTTAATGGAAGCCGATATTTTTTATGGTGTGGAAGACCTGATCTAACAAATGTTAACCTGACGCAGAATATCTACATTTCTAAAATGACAAATCCTTACACTTTAGAGGGAACCGCAACAAAACTAACCGAACCAGAATACAGTTGGGAGAAAAATGGTTTTGGCGTAAATGAAGGGCCAGAAGTATTGCTTACTTCTGATAATAAACCCTTTCTTGTTTATTCAGCGAGTTACTGCGGTACTGATGATTATGTATTGGGCATGTTAAGTCTTAAAGTTGGTGGCAATCCACTGGTTAAAACCGATTGGACAAAATCAACCCAACCGGTATTTTCTAAGCAGGTTCAAAACAGTGCCTTTGGTCCTGGTCATAATTCCTTTTTTAAATCTCCAGATGGAAAAGAAAACTGGATTATCTATCATGCCAATTCGGCTACAAATCAGGGCTGTGCCGATAAAAGAAACATCAGAATGCAAAAATTCACATTCAAAGCCGATGGTAGTCCTGATTTTGGGGAACCCGTAGCTACTGGATTACAGATTACAAAACCTTCCGGAGAACAATAAAAATGATCAGAAATATAATTCTCTTAAAGTTTACATTAACCTGTCTGGCCATATTGGGCGCTACAAGCTGTTTTGCCCAAACTTTTACAAATCCGCTATTGCCCTCAGGTGCCGATCCTTGGAGCATTTATAAAGATGGGTATTATTATTATACCCAGTCTATGCAAAGTAAACTGGTAATCTGGAAAACCAAAAATCTGGCCGACTTAAACACCGCAGCGAAAAAAACAATTTTTCTTCCGCCGGCAGGTAAGGCCTATTCAAAAGAATTATGGGCGCCAGAAATTCATTTTATAAATGGAAAATGGTATGTTTATTTTGCTGCGGATGATGGCAACAACAATACCCACAGAATGTACGTTTTGGAAAATTCCAGTAGAGATCCGCTTAAGGGCAACTGGATTTTTAAGGGAAAAGTGGCCGACGCAACCAATAAATGGGCTATTGACGGATCAGTATTTATTTATCAAAAACAACTTTATATGATTTGGGCCGGTTGGGAAGGCGATGTGAATCAAAAACAGGAAATCTATATTGCGAAAATGAAAAACCCCTGGACAATTGATGGTGCCAGACACAAAATATCCACGCCACAGTTTGATTGGGAAAAACATGGAGATTTAAACGACCCTCAAAACCCACCACATGTGGATGTAAACGAAGGTCCGCAGATTTTGATAAATAAGGGAAAGGTCTTTCTAATTTATTCTGCCAGTGGCTGTTGGACAGATTTTTATGCGCTTGGTATGTTAACCTTAAAAGGCAAGAATCTTTTGGATGCCAATTCCTGGGAGAAAAGTAAACAGCCTGTATTTAAGCAATCGCCAGAAAATGGCGTTTATGCTCCCGGGCATAATTCTTTTTTTAAATCACCAGATGGAAAAGAAGACTGGATTCTTTATCATGCAAATGCAGGCCCTGGGCAAGGTTGTGGCGGACAGCGATCTCCGCGAGCGCAGAAATTTACCTGGAATGCAGATGGATCTCCAAATTTTGGCAAACCGATAAAAACCACTCAAAAATTAAAAATTCCGTCAGAAAAGAAATAAATCTGCGGAACAGATTTCTATAATTCAAAAGATCTTAAATGAAAAAGTATTTTAACTATCTATTCTTCTTTCTTGCAACGTTTACTTTAAAAGCAAGTGCGCAAGATAAAACCGAAATTGTTGGAAAAGTATGGTCAATAGAAAAGGCCAACGCTTGGTATAAACAGTATAAATGGATTAATGGTGCAGATTTTTTGCCAAGTACGGCCATTAATCAACTGGAAATGTGGCAAGCCGATAGTTTTGATCCAGCCACAATTGATAAGGAACTTGGATGGGCAGAAGGCATTGGGTTTAATACCATGAGGGTTTATCTACATAGCCTGGCATGGAAACAGGATCAGGCTGGTTTCAAGAAAAGAATGGATCAATATTTAACCATTGCAGATAAGCACCACATTAAAACAATTTTTGTATTTTTTGATGATTGCTGGAACAAGCAGGCCAAAATTGGAAAACAGCCCGAACCAAAATTGGGCATTCACAATTCAGGATGGGTGCAAGATCCTGGAGATCCGGATTTTAAAGAACAGGCCAACTTTCCTACTCTTGAAAAATATGTTAAGGACGTGATGACACGTTTTAAAACGGATAAACGGATTCTTTTATGGGATTTATATAATGAACCGGGCAATTCTGGCAAGTTAACGGCCTCTTTGCCTTTATTAAAAAATGTATTTATTTGGGCAAGGGCAGTAAATCCTGAACAACCAATTAGTGCTGGTCTCTGGGCCTGGGATTTTAAGGAATTAAATGCTTTTCAGGCGCTAAACTCTGATGTAATTACCTATCACGACTATGAAGAACCGCAATGGCACCAAAGGGTTATCGATATGCTCAGGTCTCACGGGCGACCAATGATCTGTACGGAATACATGGCCCGAACTCGTGGTAGCCGTTTTGAAAATGTAATGCCAATACTGAAAAAGGAAAATATTGGTGCCATTAACTGGGGCTTGGTTGATGGAAAATCGAATACCAAATATGCCTGGGATACACCACTGAAAAATGGAGAAGAACCAAAAGAATGGTTTCATGATATTTTCCATAAAGATGGAAAGCCATACAAAGCCGATGAAGTAGAACTGATTAAAAAACTAAATGGAATAAAATAGGCTATTCAGCAACCGAAAGATGAGTATATTGGCATAAGTATTCTAACCATTTATTATGATTAAAAAATTAAGCAGGGCAATAGCCCTGTTACTTTTTTTTAGCCTGTTTTTAACACAGGCGCCATTAGCCCAAAAAATTTTCTTTAGGCATTATACCGTTACCGATGGTTTATGTGCCAATACCATTTGGGATATTGAGCAAGATGATCAGGGCTACATGTGGTTTGGAACCAAGTATGGTTTAAGCCGGTTTGATGGTTATAATTTTAAATCTTTCCAATATCAAAAAGGTGTTGCAGGAAGTCTTGGCAATAACTTTATCCGAAAGATATTTAAATACGATACAAAAACATTTTGGATCGGTACCGATGAGGGGATTTACATTTTCAACCTGGAAACCGAAAAATTCACGCTCTTTGCTCCACTTGGTCACTTCTTTATTAACGACATTATCCGATCAAAAAACGGTGATATTTGGATCGCGACCAAAGAAAAAGGAATCTATCAGTTTCAGAACAAGGATAAAAAACTCGTCAACTTTTCTACATCCTCTACCAATAAAATATCATCAAATGAAATTTCAAAGTTGTTGCAAGATGATGCTGGAAACATCTGGATTGGCACTTACGGCCAAGGTATAGATGTGCTAAACCCTTCCAGCCGTCAGGTAAGGCATTATGGCGCATCATCAGCAAATGGAAAATTATCGAGTAATGTAATCCTCGATTTGTATAAGGATGGCCAGGGCGATATTTGGATTGGTACAATGGCAGGGGGTTTAAACGTTTGGCGCAAAAGAAGCGATACATTTAACGTTTACCAAAAATCGGCAGGCAATTCCATTAGTGATAATATTGTAAGGGCAATTTACGAACCAAAACCAGGCTTTTTATATCTCGGAACCGAAAAGGGATTAAATATTTTCGATTTAAAAAATCAGCGATTTACCGTTTATCAAAATAAAAACAACGATCCGTTTAGCATTAATGATGATGCAGTTTACAATGTTTTTAAGGATAGGGAAGGAGGTATTTGGGCCGGAACTTATTTTGGTGGATTAAATTACTATCACGAAAGTAGTCTGGGCTTCGAATTTTACTATCCATCGGGTGTAAAAAATTCGCTTTCTGGCAATGCGGTAAGTGCTTTTTTAGAAACAAAACCCGGAAACATTTGGATAGGTACCGAAGATGGAGGCTTAAACTTTTTTAATGCTGTAGATAAAACCTTTAAAAAATTTCCTTTTTCCGCCAATCAGGATAGCCTTTCCTATCATAACATCCATGCCTTATACAAAGATAAGGGCGGTAATATCTGGATCGGCATGTACACTGGAGGGCTGAATATTTTAAACGCAACAACAGGCAAAATCAAGCGCTATAAAAGTGATCCTTCGAATCCTAACACACTTAGCGATAACAGCGTGTATTCGATTGATGAAGATCGAGAAGGCAGAATCTGGATTTCGACCATATCCGGGTTAAATCTTTACGATCCAGCAAAAGACTGCTTCATCCGAATTAAGGGAAAAAAATTAGAAAAAAGCTGTATCTATCAAGTATATCAAGATAAAGACCATATTGTTTGGATTGCAACCTACGATAACGGTTTGATTAGAATGGATGCACAAAAACAGCTTACACAGTATGCATACGCTAAAAAAGCAGGCTCGCTAAGCTCCAATAAAATCATCTGCATGCTTGATGATGATGCAGGCAATTTATGGCTAGGCACTGATGGGGGAGGTCTAAATGTTTTAAACAAAAAAACGGGCCAATTTAAGGTATATGAAGATGGAAACTGGACCAAAAGCGCTGTGGTTTACGGAATAGTAAAAGACGATTCCGGAAAAATGTGGTTTTCTACCAATAATGGGGTTTTCGAATTTGATCCAAAATCTAAAAGCAAAAGGAGTTTTGGCAAGTGGGACAACCTGCAAAGCCAGCAATACAATTACAAGGCCTATTACAAAGATTCATCCGGTAAATTATATTTTGGGGGCATCAATGGCTTTAATGCTTTTTATCCCAATCAGGTTAAAAGCATGGTAACCACCCCTCGAATTTCGTTTACCAATTTTCAGTTATTTAATAAGGATTTAGATATAAATGCTGAAAATAGCCCCTTAAAAAAATCGATAAATTACACACAGGAAATTGTTCTAAATCACGATCAATCGGTTTTAAGTATAGAATATGCTTCGCTGAGTTTTATTGCGCCCAACAAAATTCAATATGCTTTTAAAATGGATGGTTTTGATAAGAACTGGAACAATGTTGGAAGACAGCGAAAAGCAACATATACCAATTTGCCCGCAGGCGATTATGTTTTTAGGGTAAAGGAAACCGATGAATTGATGCATGATAACGGTAAAGTTTCGACAATAAAAGTTCGAATTCTGCCGCCGTTCTATAAAACCAATCTGGCTTATCTCTTTTATTTAATCGTAATTGTAATTACTGCAATCTTATTGCGAAAATACATTTATGATAAGGAGCGTAAAAAAAATGAAATTAAGTTAGAAAGGTTAAAAAACAAAAGCGAACAGGATTTTTATAAGCAGAAAATCGAATTTTTTACCGCCATGGCACACGAGATCCGAACGCCACTTTCGTTAATCATTGCGCCATTGGAAAGACTGCTTTCCAAAAAGCAGAAAGATCCAGAAAGTTTGGATCAGTTGCAGGTTATGGAAGAAAATTCCGATCGCTTACTCACCCTAGTCAATCAGCTGTTAGACTTTAGACGCATTGAAAGTGATATTTTCGATATTCATACCGAACCGATCGAGCTGATTTATCTGGTGAATAGCATTCGAGATCGATTTTCGCCAATAGCGGTTAAAAACCGACTGGAGTTTAAGTTAAGCAGTCATTTTCAGCATTTAAATATAGAAGCCGATCCGGAAGCACTAATGAAAATCTTGAGCAATCTGTTAATTAATGCCTTTAAGTTTGCAAGGCATAAGCTCGAAATCAAAATTAACGATCTCTATACAGTCAAGAATGGTACGCAAATGGTTTCCATTAGCGTTGAAGATGATGGAATAGGAATTCCGAAAGAACAAATCGATTCGATATTCAAGAAATTTTTCAAAGTGTCTACTTCCGAGCACCAATACACCAATTTGGGCGGTACAGGAATAGGTCTGGCTTTGGCAAAATCGCTTACCGAAAAGCATGGAGGAGAATTAAGGGTAGAAAGTAAGGAAGGTGTGAAAACCATTTTCACCATGTTGATTCCCTTTAAACAGCATGAGGATCACTTCGCGGATGTAGAGGACATTATCGATGAAACGGAAGGGCAGCAATCGGTTCTTTTGGTTGAGGATGACCCATCATTGCTTGATTTTCTTGTAAAAAGCTTTACGGCCGAAGGGTATCAAATTGTTAAGGCCAAAAATGGTGCAGAGGCCATTAAGCAGTTGGACAAACACCATATCGATATTGTGATCTCTGATGTAATGATGCCGGTAATGGATGGCGTAGAGCTCTGCAAAACCATTAAAAACGATATTAACTATAGCCACTTGCCGGTAATTTTACTTACGGCTAAAACCAATACCGATGCCGAGATTGAAGGATTGGAAAGTGGTGCCGATGCTTATATTACTAAACCATTTAAATGGAAACAGCTTTCACTGATCATTAAAAATTTGTTGGAGCTCCAGCTTAAGCTGAAACAGCGTTTTGCCCAAAGCCCCTTAGAAGGTACCGATATTCTGATTAGCGGCAATCGGGATAAGAAATTTTTGGATAAGATTACCAGCATTATTGAAGAGCGAATTTCTGATCCACAGCTTTCTATCGAAGATCTGGGCAGGGAAGTTGGCCTAAGCAGATCAAGCCTTTATAAAAAAATTAAGGCAAAAACCGGTCATGTGCCCAATGAATTTGTACGTTTAATACGCCTTAAAATGGCAGCTAAACTTTTAGCACAGCAAGAATATACAATTTCTGAAATCGGTTATATGGTTGGCTTCAATTCACATTCGTACTTTAGTAAATGTTTTTATACGCAGTTTCTGCTTACGCCAAGCGAATTTGCCGAAAAATATAAAAATAGTAAAGAACGATTACTGGAATAAAAAACAAATAACTTATGAAAATCTGGCGCAACTAAATCCACTATCCTTAAAAGAGGAAAGGAGCAGTTAAACTTAAATAAATGGTTGATTAAAACAATTTTACGTATAAATACGTTCTCTTCATTTAGTCTTAACTAATCCTTACTAAAATGATGATAAAAAGAAGTTTTACATTCGTTGAACTGGATGCGGTTAGTATTGGTGATTCTGTAGAGGATGAATATGGAAAAAAAGGCATTATTGAAAAGATAGATATCCTTAAAAGATTCAACATGATCAGTTATTATTTTATTCTATCAAAAAGCAACGGTACGATACTGATCTTAAAATAATTGCTAATCAGCGTTACAGCTTCTCAGCAATTTTCCTTACATAAAACTTTTAAAGTTTATTATGGTTGTACCATCATGCAAGATCTAAACCAGCTTATTATACCCGCTTCCAGGAAAGGGGAAGTAGAAGTTATACAGGAACTCATCCGCAGAAATGTGGATTTAAACTACAGGGATGAAAAGGGGTATACGCCCCTAATTATTGCCTGCTACAACAACCAAAAGGAAGCAGCAGAACTGCTCATTGATGCAGGAGCAGATTTAAATGCCGCTGACAATGGCGGAAACACGCCGCTTATGGGTGTTTCTTTTAAAGGCTATAAAGACATTGCAAAGCTATTAATCGAGCGAGGGGCAAACTTAAACCTACAACACGGAAATGGCGGTACCGCACTCATGTTTGCAGCCATGTTTGGCCGTAATGAGATATTAAAATTATTATTGGAATCAGGCGCTGATGCCACAATAGTTGATGTAAATGGGAAGAACGCCACTGAATTTGCTGCGCTTCAGGGAAATGAAACAGGTTTACAGCTTTTGGAAAGCATTGTATAAACCCATTGCAACGCTATTAATTAACTTTAGAATAATAGGATAAAAAAAATGAAGGCCAATTGGCCTTCATTTTTTTTTGCTCTATGCTGGAATCTTTCGTGGATTCTCACGCTCCCAAAAACGGTGCATAGCAATCATTTTTACAAATGTGCCCGCAAGTTCCTTTGTTTTTCCGGAAACAAGTATTCCTTCCCGCATAACGGTTTCTTCCGTATATTCTGCCGGAAGTTTTTTAAAGAAATAAGTAGCTTCCAATACCTGCAATGCTTCGGCATCAGTTGCTATGGCCTTGCAATGCTTAAATGCCTCATTCAGAAAATGAACCGCATTGGCTTCAGCCTCCAGTGTTGCCACGGAGTTACCGCCACCAGGTACATATACTGCATCATACAGTACAGAAGCTGCTGTAAGAAGACTTTCATCTACTGTGATTAACTTATCTTCTTCCGAAATAATCTGACCAAGTTTTGGAGCGATGATGTGTACCACGGCGCCCTCCGCAATTAGCGCATCTTTTACCGTACTTAATGATTTTTCGTTAACTCCATCTGCAGCAAGAATGGCAATTTTTCTGGTTTTGATGGTGTCCTTTATCGTTCCGGCCATACTCAATGCCTCAGATTTTGCCAGACTGCCCTCTGGATTGGTTGAAGCGTATTCTGTTCTTTCTCCATCGGCCGGAATACTATTGTTGAGTTCCTCCAGCGGTATTTTTGGAATATGCAAACCTAAAGCATAGGCAACTTCCGCAGCTAGGCCTTTATCAATCTGTGCCAGAACAGCCAGCATTCTTTCCCTAATCGATACCGTTTTCACCTTACCGAGCTCAAAACTTAAGGCGTCGGTAATGTGGTTTTTCTCAGGTTCGCTCTGCGAATTGAAGAATAGTCTGGCCTGAGAGAAATGGTCGAAGAAACTTCTGCTTCTTGCCCTGATTTTCTTCGCATCTATTCTTTCGTTATAACTTACAAAGCCACCTTCTGAAGCCTTGGCCTGTTGCGGATCATTCACAGCAATTGCGTTGGGCCCATAACTGGTTTTCCCCCGGTTGATGGTCTGGCGCATGTGCCCGTCTCGCTGGTTGTTGTGTACCGGCACTACTGGTCTGTTGATTGGAATTTCGTGGAAATTCGGCCCGCCTAAACGGATCAGCTGTGTATCAGTGTAAGAGAACAGACGGCCCTGTAAAAGCGGATCGTTGGTAAAATCAATACCCGGAACCACATGTCCAACATGGAAGGCAACCTGTTCGGTCTCGGCGAAAAAGTTATCGGGGTTTCTGTTCAGCGTCATTTTTCCGATGCGCTGTACTGGAACAAGCTCTTCGGGAATTAGTTTTGTAGGGTCTAAAAGATCGAACTCAAACTTGAACTCGTCTTCTTCCGGTACAATCTGTACGCCCAGTTCCCATTCAGGAAAAGCACCTGCTTCAATAGCATCCCAAAGATCTCTTCTATGAAAGTCGGGGTCTTTGCCTGAGATGTTCTGTGCCTCATCCCATGCCACCGCGTGTACGCCCAATAGAGGCTTCCAATGAAACTTCACAAAGCTTGCTACGCCCAGTTTGTTAACTAATCTGAAAGTATGTACACCGAAGCCTTCCATCATTCTATAACTGCGGGGAAGCGCTCTATCGCTCATGGCCCACATCACCATGTGCGAAGATTCGGGCATCTGCGAAATAAAATCCCAAAAGGTATCGTGCGCCGATGCAGCCTGTGGCATTTCGTTATCCGGTTCAGGCTTTACCGCATGGATCAAATCGGGAAACTTTATGGCATCCTGAATAAAGAACACGGGCATGTTGTTGCCAACAAGGTCAAAATTGCCTTCCTGAGTATAAAACTTTACGGCAAATCCCCTTACATCTCTAGCCAGATCGGATGAGCCTCTTGAACCGGCAACGGTAGAAAAGCGGACAAATACAGGCGTTTCAGCACCTGGATCACAAAGGAAGGCAGCTTTTGTAACTTCCGACATGTCTTCGTAAACCTTAAATGTTCCATGGGCTGCCGATCCTCTCGCATGTACGATACGTTCGGGAATCCGCTCATGATCAAAATGCGTAATCTTTTCCCTTAGAATGAAATCTTCCAGCAGGGTAGCGCCACGATCGCCTGCCTTTAAGGAATTTTGATCGTCGTTTATTTTTAGGCCATGATTGGTGGTCATGAATTCGCCTGTAGAATCCGCAATAAAGGATTCCAGTTTTTGTGTTTTATCATTTTCCTGTTGTACAGGAGCCTTGCTTTTTTCTGATGATTTTTTGGCCATAGTCATTACCTCCCTCTTAAGCCTCGTCGGCTGCTTTGTAATTGATCTCGTTCTCTGCAATATCGGTCAGTTTGCCATCTGCCAGTTTCTCTTCGGCAAGCGTCTGCTCCAGAATATCTGCAACATCTGTTAATCCCAATGTTGTTGCCAATTGATAGAGACCGCCATAACTCGCAATTTCATAATGTTCAACTTTTTGTGAAGCCAGGATAATCCCAACGTCTCTGGTTGCCGTTCCGGCTTCGGTTTCCTCAACAATCCCTTCACCTTCCTTAGTAATGCCTTCCATCGCATCGCATTTTTTGGCAATTGCTTTTTCGCCAAGCAGTTCAAAGATCTGCTCTAGTCTTACCACATGTCCTTTGGTTTCTTCAAGATGGGCAGTAATGGCACTTTTTAACTCTGGTGCAGTTGCTGCGGAAATCATCTTCGGAAGGTTTTTTACCAGATGGTTCTCTGCCCAGTACAGGTCTGCAATCGAATCTTTAAAAAGCACGCTGAGCGCCGGTGCATCCTGTTGGGTGGTTTTGGAAGCAAACTTGGGGCTGCTTCCGGTTTCCTGTGTTTTCATAATATGTTTTATTAGGGTTGTTGATTGACAACTCCATTTTTAGGGGATTAGTTTTTTTTAAATTGATTTTTGCGTGTTTTAGAGATAATAAAAAAAACAAGCATAGGAAAAACCGTATAAACACGGTAACATGAAGTTTTTATACTCAAATTTTAAAAATTACAAACCAAGAATTCTGTTTGATGTTAAGCGATAATTATTATAACAAATAATCAGTATAAAATTTGAAACTGCATCCAAACCAGCAGTTTGATTTTGCTTTTAACTTAAATAAACTGACAAGATGAACCAGAAAGAATTTAGCCTAGCAGCAGATCTTCATGCATCCTCTCTTCATTCGCATGCGAAACAGTTTACGAGAGACGAAGATGAGGCAAAAGACCTAGTGCAGGATACCTTACTAAAGGGAATCCGTTTTTGCCACAATTTTGAAAGTGGCACCAATGTAAAAGGATGGTTGTATGTTATTATGCGCAATACTTTCCTGAACGATTATCGGAAAAAGCAGAAGCGCGATTTGCTTGTTAATACGGAAGAAGATATTTCCAGTGCACAGTTGTTGCCGAGTGCTTCGAAGAATGGTTCGGAGAATAGTTTTATTATGGGAGATATACAGAAAGCATTAAGCAGTTTGGACGATGACTGCAGAATTCCTTTTCAAAGATATTTTGAAGGGTATAAGTATCAGGAAATTGCCGATGAACTTAGTATTCCCTTGGGCACGGTAAAAACCAGAATACATCAGGCCAGGCTAGAGCTAAAAAAAATTTTAAGAACTTATAAGGATAGAGGTGGCATGCATTAATAATATCAGGGTAGTCGATTTTTATGAAGCAGATCCATCTTCAGTTTATAAGGTAGGTCTATGCAATTTCTAACTTAACATTTAACAGATGGCGAGGATGCAAAACATTGTTCCAAAAATGATGTTCTCCTTTAAACTCCAATCCCATGAAAAAAGCCCTCGTTCTAAGCGCATTTATTTTCCTTGCGTTTTTTAACCTTAAAGCACAGCACAAAAAAAGTTATTCTCTTTTTCGTCCGGTGCCTAAGGCGCAGTTGCGGGAGATGGAAACCGATCGGCCTGATGTAACGGAATCGCCCATTACTACCGATGCCGGTCATTTTCAGGTCGAAACGGATTTGTACAGACTGGAAAAAACAAAGGGCGAACAAGAGCTTACCACTCAGTTTTTTAACCAGGCGAACCTAAAATTAGGCATTGGCCGATCAACAGCTGTGCAGTTGGTGGTTGAAAGCTACACGCTAAACAAAACCCAAAGTGGGGGAGAAATTGAGCGTAACCATGGTTTTGGCGATTTAACCCTGCGAATCAAGCAGAATCTCTTGGGGAATGACAAGGGCAATTTCGCCATTGCACTTTTGCCTTATCTGAAATTTCCGACTGCTCGGGCACAAGAGGATGATCAGTACGAAGGCGGCCTGATTGTACCGATGGCCCTAAAGTTTAGTGGGGAATGGAAGCTTGGCATGCAGATCGAAATGGATCGACTACAGCTTGAGCAGGGCGATGGATATAAAACCCAAATACTGGAATCTTTAACCATCAGCCACCCTTTATGTAAAAAGCTGGATGCCATAGCCGAAACGTATTATACCTATGATATACAGGGGCATGAATGGAATAACTTTTTAAATGCGGCCTTACAGTTTGAGCTTGCAAAAGACATCAAACTTGATGGCGGACTTAATTATGGTTTACAGCATGAGGCCATGAAAAGTTATTTTTTGGGATTATCGTTTAGGTTATAAACCATTCATCCCCTAATTTAAAGGCGATAAAGCGGCTATTGGATGAAGCTTGAAATCGACACACGCCACCTATGCTTTGGCTTTTGATGATGATGTTTTTTTGGAGACTTTCGCTTTGATCTTTGTTGATCTGGCTTCTAAGCCATCAAGGCGTTTTTTCCATTTCTGCAATACTTCATGCTCGTAGAAAGGCAATTCCTTGGCATTTAACAATCCGAGCATTTTAGCCAGCTCACGGGAATCTTCTGCAATTTGTCGGTGCTCGGCAATCCAGGCTTGCTGTGCTTTTTCAATGTGCTTTTCATGGCTCGCAATTGATGTACGCAATAAGGCAATCTCATTGTCTATATTTTTAGTTTTTCGGAATAAAACCAATAGGCGTGCAGTGGCATCCAGATGGAGCGGATTTTTCTTTAGGATGGTGGAATAGCCTTTTATTGCTTTTTCGGTCAAACCCCTTTGCTCATCATTTCTAGCTTGCCCAAAATTTTCGGCTTCTATTTGGTTGCTTTTTCGCCTCATGTGTTTATGATTTTAGATTTTCGATCAGCTTTAAAAGGGAAGGCCAAATGTTATCCGCTGCGACCACATATCCCGATGCAAGTGGATGTACACCATCGAACATATTTAAACTGCGAATGCCTGCTACGCCTTTAAGAAAAGACGGCACCAATTCTATATTGTTTTCTTTGGCCAGACTGGCAAATACATTGGCATAGCCCGCACTGTATGCACTATGTGCCCATACCGGTAATTCGATGCCCAGCAGGAGGATGGATGCCTGCGGATAGGCTTTTTGTACCTGGTTAATCATCATCTGAAGGTTCATTCGAACTTCGCCTACATCATAACTTCTTAAAAAATCGTTTGCGCCAAGTTCGAGCACAAAAATGCCTATCTCGCCCTTTAAGCTTCGGTTTATTCTGGCCAATGCCGAACGCGTAGTATCGCCGCTAATCCCCGCATTGACGACCTGTAGATTCAGACCCAGCTGTAGGATTTTTTCTTCGATTAATGCCGGCATTGATTCTTTGGCTGGATTTTTTAATCCGTAACCTGCAGTAAGGCTATCGCCAAAAAATACGATTTCTTTCATGTGCGCTTTTAAAAGAATTAACCATTTTTAAAAAGGAAAGTTTTTTGATGCGGTTGTTTATCAGACTAAAAGCCACAAGCTTAAAGATTTACAAAACTTAACAAGCCCAGATCTTGTTATGCCCATATGGAAGCGCAAAAAAGTAAACCTTATTTTAAAGCCATCGAAAAATGGTTTGGCAAACACCAAGAAGGATTAATATTAGGGGGCATACTGGGTTTTTCGCTCACTGCAGCTTATCTATTATCGCAAAAGAGAAAACCGGTACAGCCTGCTAAGGCTTTAGAACCCACACTTCATATGGAAAGATATATTTTTGACCTGGAGACCGACCAGGGTAAGCAACAGGTTGTTGTAGAAAGCTCGGGGGAGTGTTATGCGGTAAAACTGGATGAAAATAATCTGGGTTCGATGTGGCAAGATGAGGAAAAAGGCCTACAATGGCATACCCATGACGAAGCCTTAAAACCATACATTTATGACATTGCCAATTTGTTGGGAGAAGCCTTTTCAAGAAAAGGTTTTCCGGCCATCTTAAAAGGTGCCTATCCAGAAATTATCGCTACCGAATGGAAGAGCAGCGAAACGCTGGAGGTTTTGCTTAAACCCGAAACCGATTTAGAGGTATTTGGCACTTTTTTAAAAGATGAGGTTTTAAATCTGGCCGATTTCGACGATCATTTGGATTTGATGGTTAAGCGGGCGGGCGAGGATTATTTTATCGTGATCGGTGTAAATTGATCAAATATTTCAGGTTGTAAAAACCATTTTATTTTAAAAGCTGTTGTGTTATAAAACTTAAAAACGATGAGCGATAACAAAAGTAAACAGGATGGCAGAGAAGATTCCAAGGTGGATCTAAACGATGCAAACGAAGTGGCTTACGCAGCTAAACAGGCAGGGGTTTCTGCAGCAAAATATAAAGAGCTGGCACAGGCATCGGGAAGTTCTTCGAGGGCTAAGATTGCCGATTACATTAAAGCAAACGGATAACAGCCACGTCACAGCAACTATTGGAAGTTACAACTGGTTCTTGTAGATAAATAAAGATATGGCAGAGCTTCCCGATTTAACCGTATTTGCCCAAATTTTGGGCAGAAGATTTAAAGGTCAGGTATTGGAAACCCTTGAGGTGAGTGTGGCCAAGAAAATTAATGTTACCGGAAAGGAACTTAAGCGGACACTAGAGGGGCGAACATTAGAAAGCATTAAAAGGGAAGGAAAAACGCTTCAGCTTAATTTTTCTGGCGATCAGGTACTTGGCCTGCATTTAATGTTGCGGGGTGAACTGGTATTGATTAACCAGGATGCACCACCAAAGTTTCAGATTCTGGGTTTCCACTTTAAGGGTGGCAATGCCTTTGCATTAATTGATCTTCAAAAACAAGCCAAACCAACACTAAACCCCACGAAGTTAGAGGCACCAGATGCGCTTGATTTGAAAGAAAGCGATTTTATCGCATTGCTGGCCAAAAAACGGAGCCTCATCAAAACGCTATTGATGGATCAGCATTTGATTAGAGGGATCGGCAATTCGTATTCGGATGAAATTTTATATCATGCCGGTATTTCCCCTTTTTCTATATCCAAATCCATTCCCGAAAAACTGGTTAAAAAATTATATAAAAGCATTCACACTGTATTAACTCAGGCCATAACCGAAATTGCCAGAGAAAATGGCGATGAACTAACAGGCGAACTGCGGGATTTTATGCGAATCCACAATCCTCAACTTCAGGAGACTGCAAAGGGAGAAGCCATTATGGTGGAAACACTGGGAGGAAGGAAGACTTATTTTACAAAAGGGCAGGCGCATTTTGGGTAATGCAAAGGTGTATATAGTATAATGCATAGAAAATTACAATTTATTTCTCGAAAGAGATTGCCACAGGCGCTGAAAAACCGCCTTCGCAAGGACGGATTTGTTGTGATGGGTAATACATAAAGCACTGAAAAAAATTTATTAGCCTTGGCGACTAGGAGCCATAGATGAATAATGATTTTTTTAAGAACCTCCCCCTGCCCCTCCAAAGGGGGATAGCCCAGCGCCTAAAATCTGTTGAATGGGATTCAAACCTTAGTCATCATCATCTTTCTTTTTCTTCTCTAAAATAACAAAAGCACTTCTTTTTGGAGCCGGCATGATCGAATTTTCGCCCTTAACCGATTTCCAGATGACTTCATTAAGATCTAAATCTGGAGCAGCATCCTCTTTGGCGAAATTGAAAAGTTCCGATCGTTTACTGCTCTCGTTTACCGCAACATTCTTATTGTCCAGATTAATTAATGGCTTTATCACATTGTATGGTGTTAAATCGGGTTTGCTGGTAAAACATTCATAAAGAGGAACAGCGGCAGCGTCATATTGGCTCATCGGGGGCAAACCTAAAATCAGCTCCATGGTTCTTAAAAAGCCAGAAGTAGAATACATGGTGTGTACTGCTGTGTTTCTTTTTACATATGGCCCAATAACGTAAGCAGGAGACCGATGTGCATCAACATGATCAGGTCCATTCTGGGCATCATCTTCCAAAATAAAAACTACAGATTCTTTCCAGATTGGGCTGTGGGAAAGCCTTTCCAAAATTCTGCCAACGGCTAGATCATTGTCTGCAACGGCCGATTGAGGAGATATTTTTCCCTTTTTCTGTCCGCTGGTATGATCATTTGAAACTCGAAGCGTACTAAACTGGGGAACAGCATTGGCCACAAGGAGTGAATCAAAATCATGAATCCATGCATCTGCACGTACCTGATCCGTAATATCCATATCAAAACCAGGCGAATTGGCACACATGTGTCCTTGAAGGGATTTAATATTTGCTTTTGCATAATCTCCAAATTCTCCATAACTGCGATAAGTAACCCCGGCACGTTGGCAATAATCCCAAATAAAACCACCCTTAGGATAAGTTACTGGTCTGCCACCTTCAAAGGTTGTGCTTCCGCCACGAGCGCCATAACTCGTAGGCCAGGTTTTTTCCACAACATCAGTTGCATAGGCCGCCATGCTCCAGTTATGTCCATCGGCACTAACTTCCGCATCAACATAAAAATTATCTAAAAGCACGTAGTTTTCTGCAAAAGCATGCTGGTTGGGCGTAATCTTTTTTCCAAAAAGGGTTAAGGAAGAATCGCCATTACCTTTAGGCAGGTCGCCCAAAACCTGGTCGTAGGTTCTATTTTCTTTTATGATATAAAAAACATGCTTAATGGGCGATTGCTCACCCAGTTTGCGTGGAATTGGGTTGCCAGCTTCACCATCTGCTGTGATTTCCTTTTGATCATTAAAAGGGGTGTTTGCATATACCTGTTTGGTGTAAACCTTTAACTGTTCAGGCTTTGGCAAATCAATAAATGATAATGATCCCTTAAATAAACCCGCAATATATTGAAGCCTATTATTGGCCGTACTGCCCATTTGGTACCCACTATTATCGGCTTTTGAAATCGGTTGAGGGCCTTTTGGATTTGCCATGGAGGTATTCCCCTTTCCGTTTGTAATTAAAATTTTTGATCCGATAACCTTTACACTTGTAGGATACCAACCAACAGGAACAAAACCCATACTTTGGCTCGTTCCGGGTTGGCTCACATCGAAAACAGCCAAGCAGTTATTATCGGCATTTGCAATGTATAAGGTTTTTTCGTTGGTACTTAATGCCAGTCCATTGGTGGTTGAACCTGTAAGCTGTGTGGCATATAATGTGGTCGCAATTGTTTCTATAACCCTGTTGTTAACGGTGCTGATGACGGAAACAGAATTATCATTTGCATTGGCTACAAAAAGATAATTTCCTTTTTTATTCAATAACAATTCATTTGGATGATCTCCAACTGGAATTGTTGTGGTAATTTTTTCTTCAATCGTGTTCACAACCGCTACAGCACGCCCTCCCCATAGGGAAACGTATAATTTTGTTTCATCAGGAGACAGTGTACAGCTGTATGCTATTGCCGGCAGTTGAATTTTTTTAGTAATCTTTTTACGGGCAGGATCTAAAATGTAAAGACAACTGTCTTCTTTGGTTACCGTAAATACCTTCGTATTGGTTTTATTTACGGCGATTCCTGCAGGACCGATTTTACCTTTTGGCCAAACTTCACCAAGCTTTATGGTATCGCTTTCAGCAAGTTTATTGTTGCGAATGCTGAAATTTATGATGATGTTATCGTTTCCGCCCGATACATAAATGTGCTTTTCATCTTTGCTGAAGGCCAAACCATACCAGGATTTGGTTAATATTTTTTCGTCTACAATCTGTTCTGTTTTAACATCGATAAGCTGAAGAGATTGTGTACTCTGACCGTTATTGGTGACGGCTAAAAATTTTCCCGAGCTACTGGCCTGCATGTTTAAGGGCAAATCGCCCAGGGCGATAGAATGCCCGGCCGGACTTAATTTCCATCCGTTGGGTAAAAGGATCTGTTTGGTGCTTTCTATTTTTCCTGGCCATTGTGCATAAGTGCCCTGAAAAACAAAAACCATTAATAACAGGGTGATATATTTTCTCATGAGTTAACAATTAGTTATTTGTGAAGATTAAAATTGACCAAGGCTCTAATGGTATATCCGTTTCCTGATGCAACCGATCCGATTTCGCGAATGGCTTCAGAAGGAACAACCGAACTTCTTGTGGCATAAAATACAGGCCCGCCCGACAAAGAAAAGGATAATTTGGATTGTTTAGGCGATAGGTTAATTGATGGACCAATCATTACCTTGGCGCCACCTTCGGCTTCATCTTTTTCCCAAAAACCTTCCAAATCCTGTCCAAGAGCTTCGAAACCCAAATACCAACCCTCATTAATTCGATGCTGGAAACCAATGGCCGAAATAAAATCCAGTTTATCGCGTGTTTTATCAAAGGCTTTTTCAAAACGCAAGTTGCCGAGCAATCTCCAGCGCTGTTCATCAAAAGATGCCGTTATTCGGCTTATGGCCGATGCGGTGCTGGACCAATCTCGGCTTAGGCCAAGTCCGGCGCCCAGCCTAAAGCCTAATGCTTTGTTTCCGCCAATTAAATCTCTAATTACCTCAGCCTGTTGAGCAGAATTTATTCCTCCACCATTGGCAAAACCTAGAGACGCCGTAGCATAAAGTGTAAATCGACTGCCTAAATAACCTTTTACGCCAAACTGTTGTCCGAGCCCATTATACCCAAATTGCCCGGAAGCTCGCTCTGCATAAGAACCCGAATAATGAATATTCCATTTTTGATTCTCGGAAGTAAGTGTGTTTACAGCAAACAAAAAAGGTTGGGACGATAAATTAAAGGAAGAACCCGATGGTACCAGGTTGGTTTTATCTTGGGCTTTGGAGAAGAAAGCAACTGAGATACAGGCTGCAATGAGGACAGTTTTTTTCATGTTCGTTTATTTCGATTTGATCGATCATCCAAAAATAACCCCGGCGCATTAATTTAATATTAACAATGGCTTTAGAACATAAATATTACAAAAAATGCTTTGATATTACGGCGTTATGGATTTACGATCAAAAATAATGAGGGGCATATAGGGCCAATACTTAATACTGAGTTCGCATCCAAATTCTTGTTGAGAATCTAATTATATCTTCTTTTTGCCTTTAAGCGATGAACAAATGGTTTATATACACGTTAGCATTTAATACAAAAAACGGTATGTGATTTGATGCAGATTTTTAAATAAACTCATTATGCGCACAGCCAAATATCACATTTTTAAAATCATGTTATCGATTTTCATTTTGTCGGGTACGGCATGCATTAAAAAGAAGGTTAATAATGCTCCTGTAAAATTGCTTCCATTAAGTCCGTTTACTTATACTTTTACAACGCCCACTGCCAAAAAAGATCGTACAACATCTTCCAAAAACGAATACTTTTTCTTAAACAATGAACAGGAAACCGATCGCTTTTTGATTGCGGAGCTTCATAAAAAGTTTAAAATTTTGGATACTGGAAATTATCTGAATCACTCTATTTACATTTACAACAAAACCGAAACGCTTAACCAAAATTTTAAGGGAAACCGAGATCAGCTCAAAGGGCTTCATGATGATGATCTGCGGGTTTACATCAGATATAAAATGGGGAAGATGGATTTATTTTATTTGCTCAAAGATGGTAAGGTTGTTTACGATGGACTTCACCAGATAAAAATTGATCCTCCTTTCGAATTTGATTAAAAAAAAATTAACTGATTTTTATCAGAATCCAAGCGCTATTTTGAAGGATACTATTGAGGGATGATTACAAAAAATGTCCTAGGCGTTTTTATAAATAGCAAAGATTTATTAAATTAGTATAACAATCCCTATTGTAATTCATCTGCATTCTGTTGTACCTCTAGCCAAATGATATTGGTCCATAATCTCCGGTACAATGAAATTATTTATATCGCCGATTTCCGCATCTGAATGGAAAATTAATGTTGCTGACTTTAAAGTCCAGTTGGAAAAATATGTTCTAGGCAGTAGGGTGTGGGAAGTAAATGATCTCAACAGAAAATATATTTTGGAATGGGAATTGTTCATTTCTAATGTACTAAAGTTAGAGGGGAGATTAAGCAGGGATCTCATTTCGATTGTAATAGAATGCAGGGATGCGGCATTTGCTTTTGATTTCATAAAATGGTATGCCTCCTGGCTGCCCGCTCAGGAGGAAATATGTATTTATGATGAATCATTTGAATTTAACTGTGCGCTAAATGAGCTGAGCAAAGACTTATTGATTTCATTGATGGGATCTTAAATTGCCAGCCTTTTGAGTATAGAATTTAACCCGTTGATCAATTAGTGAAGATAGCGTAAGTAAAAAGATATAACCAAATACCTATGATTAAACGTTTCGATTATGAAAAAGAAAACAGTATTCGTAATGCTCGCGGTAATCATCATCCTGATTGTCGGATCACTTATTTTTTATTTTATCAAGCAACACCAAATACAGCCAAAAACTGTAGAAATTAGTAAAGCCGATACTTTACGGCAAGCAGAAATTTTTAGTGGCGATATTGCCTATCTGGTAAAAGGCAAGCTGCTCGATCAGCAGTTTAAAGGTGAGTACGATGAAATTGCAGATACCCTTGTTGTACTTTCCTTTGGCGACAAGCTCTATTGTACCACTTGCCCATATGTAAATAATGGGGCAGAGGTAGCCGTGGCGGTAACTGCAGATGGTGTAGTTAAACCCGAAGATGTAGAAAAATACGTTAAGCAGTATAGTTTATACGAGAAACCATCAGATTCGAATACAACACCTCCCCATGAGAAAAGATGGAACAAACTCTTTAATTATTTAAAATTGGCCGAGCAGGGTAAGGCAGAATTTCCAAACATCAGAATACCGAATGGTGAGCCTTATTATACAATGCTGGATTGGACATCATTTAACGAAAAGTACAGCAACACCTTTACCGAGCTTTTTACACAGGAAATTCCGTATCCCGTAAAAGATAAACTTATTGCCTTATTCAATAGTGATGATGGTAAAAATTTAAGATTCATCACTTCCGATAGACGCATTCATGAGGATTTAATCCGTTATGGCGATTTTACAGGCCGGAATAAAAAAGAAACCGCCTTTGTACTTACCACCAATAACGATGATCCAGGCAATCACTGGGAAAAACTTTTTGTATATGCCTACAATGGGCAGGGTGATGCATATCTTTTGTACAGTGAAGATTTTCGAGATAAAATACTGATTGAAACGATAAAACACCTGGATGCCCCATCACCGTCTAATTTAATTTTTATGGATAGTGAAGAAAAACAATATGCAGCCCATGATGCCTTGCGCATAAAAATACCCAATCAGCCCGATGTGGTGCTGGTTTATAATAAAGAGTTTGATAAAATGAACCGTTATCTGCAACTGCCCAAATCGCAATTGGATAGAGATGTTGATGATGAACAGTAACCAATATTTAAAACTAAAGCATGGAACTACCTACAGAAATACAAACCGAATTTGATCTTTTATTTGAACCAAACGAAGATTACTTCGAAGCTGGTGAATACGATAAATGCATCGAGATCCATCAAAAAGCATGGGCGTTATTTCCCGAATCCAAATATCAATATCCCGAAGAAGGGTATGCCTTGCTTCAGGGGCTGGTGTATTTAAATCTGAAAATAGGAAATCTGATCGATGCAGAACAATGGGCCAGACAGCTTTATTTATTTGATCAGTCAAATTTCTTTGGCACCTCAGAATTTGCATTGGGTCAGGTTTATTATGAAATGGATAGACTGGATGAAGCAAAGGAACAGTTTGCCATTGCCATGCTTAAATCGGAAGGGCGGGTTTTTGAAGGCGAAGATTCTAAATATTTAAACTTAATTAGGTAAAAAATGAGCGGTACATACAAAAACTCTAAATCGATCTTCCCATCGGTTTTATTGCTATTTCTAACATTAAACCTTTCGTCTTGTGTTTCGAGGTTGGAGAGGCCTGCCTTATCGGGTTTTATTGTTGATGAGAATAAGAAGCCTATAGCAGGATGTAAGGTAGGCGAAACCGTTACCGCTGCGGATGGTTCGTTCCATTTGAAAGAAATTCGGTACCGAAAATTTTTTATCCCAGAAATGTTCATGCTGGAGGCACCTCCGGTTATGGTTTCAGAAACCATTGAAAAACCCGGCTACCAGAAAAGTGAGCTTAAACTTTTTCAAACCTTTGGTGGTGGCCAAAAAAAAGGTGCAAAGCTTGATATGGGCACCATTGTATTGAAGTTTGAGAAGGACAAGAAATAGCTCCGGGGGAAAATTTCTATAAACCATAAAAACCTTCGCGGTAGTCCTTCTCAAAATTTGCATAATCGGTACAGGTAAAGCCGGCCTGCTGGGTGGCAAGTTGGATGACTTCCTGTTGCCAATCTGTATTTTGGGCAAATTTAATGAGTTCGTCTTTTGTTGCTGCACCATTTAACCCCGAACTTCTAAGCTGTGAAGATGCGGTTAACATGCCCATAGCATCTATTACCTGATACATGTCTCGATATTGCTCGCGAATGAGCTTAAACCTTATGGTATCTTTTACGGGCTGCAGCTCCTGCATCACATAAGATGCTCCGTTGAAGATACTATATGAAAGCAAGGCTGATGAAACATGTTGCATGTGCTTTTGAACCGTAATGATTCTTTCGGCTTCGTTTTTCCATTTTGGCTGTACAGTTTTGATATGGGGAAGCAGGGCGGATGGAAAGGCCTCTTTCATATCGATCAATAAATAACCCTCTTTTTTTAAGGTGCTTTTTAGTAGAAACAGATACCTTTTTTGGCCTAAGCTTCCGGTACCCGCCAAACGATAAACCACATCTTTAACTTTATAATTATAGGGGCTGTAACTGTTTTCTCCCAGCCACTTTTGCATATGTTCGCTCAATTGGGATTTAAGTTCCTTATCGAGTTTGAAATGCCTTTCGTGTTTGGTGTTCAGCTGTACCGATTGTCCTTTTTTTACAGCCCTCTTTTTAAGCAGCTGGGCGGATGAGCTTTTCTCTGCACTTTTTAAAAAGCTAGACACAATTCCTTTGGCCGTTCTTGGGTCGATATTCGTCTCCTTTCCTGAAAGCAGGGTGTTGCGGTAGCTCTTTATAAAGAGGAGTGCCATATTCATCGATTGGTCTGCGTCAATTTCGAGGGTTTGAAAAGCGATAAAAATGCTGGTTACCAATCTCAGCACTTCCCAGAGCACAGGTGCTTTTATCGCCTCATCGAAATCGTTAAGATCAAAATAAACCAAATTGTTTCCGCCTCTGTAACTGCCAAAGTTTTCGAGATGAAGGTCGCCACAGATCCATCCAACAGGAGATTTGGGCATGTTTTTTAATTTGGAAAGCCTTTGATAAAAAAGATGGCAGGTGCCCCTAAAAAACCGGAATGCATTTTCCCGCATCGCCTCGTATTTTAGCTGAAGTGCCCAAGGCAGGCGGTTTTTATTGAAGTTTTTAATCTCTTCGGAGGATGAAAACATATTTTGGATGACGATAATATTAAATTTTAGGGTTGATGTTTAGGCCTTTGGCTTAGCTTTTTTGATGGCACTGTTTTTCTCTTCTGAATTCTTCTCGGCCGAATCTATAGAGTGCGATTTGTGGATGTCATCGTCCTTTTCCGCAACATCAGATAGTTTTTCATAATAACGGTGGAGCACATCCAATTCATCTTCGTTCAGATCTTCTACATCTACCATCCGATTGCTTGCATGCCTGCTGGCGGCAATAAGCTCGTTTAACTTTAGGTGAATGGCCTTTGAATCCTTATTCTGTGTTTTTTGAATTAAGAAAACCATCAAAAAAGTAATAATTGTGGTCCCTGTGTTGATAACCAATTGCCAGGTATCTGAAAAGTGGAACAGCGGTCCGCTAATCCCCCAGATGATGATGGTTCCGAATGCAATTATAAATGCCCAAAGACTACCTGTCCAACAGGTAATCTTATCGGATATTAGCTCAAAGAAGTTCTGTTTTTTCATTTCCTTTATGTTTTTAAACTTTCAAGCTAGTACACGCTAAAGGAATAAAAGGTTTTGGAAAATTTAATTATAGTGAGAAAACAAGAATCTTTGGTATTCGTTGGGGCTCAGATCAATTGTGTAACGTTTAATCGGCTGTCCATGCAGAAACTGATCCGGCCTTAACCAAAAACTCGCCCCAGCCTTCTTCATTAATCTGTACTTCTGTATCGATATTGTTTAAGCGGTCGCGAAAAATCCTTCCTGCAAATTGTTTTCCCATTTCCATCGATTTAAAGCCCTCGTCTCCATTGGAAACCAAAACAGCGATTCCGGAATTGGGATGTTCGCTTTCTCCATCTACCGTCCAGCCTACACAGTTGGGGTGATCGAAGTAATCGCGTTGCACACCATAAACCTGATGTTTTCGAAGTTCGAGCATGGTTTTGATTTCCTGAACAGGTTCGAGCGAGATTTTATGGTCGTTGCCATCGTCGCCCTTATCTGTGTAGGTAGAACCATAAAGATCGGGATAAAAGATGCAGGGATAACCCGTGGCCCGCAATAAAATCATGGCATAGGCAATGGGTCTAAACCATTCATCAACGGTTTGCTCTAGCGACTGTAGGGGTTGGGTATCGTGGTTTTCTACAAGGGTAACGGCAAGTTCGGGTTTTACGGATACCAAAGTATCCTGAAAAATGGTAGATAAATCGAAACCATTCCCCTGTTTGGAGGCTGCCGAAAAATTGCCCTGCAAACTCGCATCAAAAAGCGACATTCTTCCTTCTGTAGCTTCAATATAAGCCAGCATGGCATCCAAATTTCCAGGCGACCAATATTCGCCTACCGTAAAAAGTTCTTTCCCGGTAAATTCTCGCATGTGATCAAGCCATTGGTTATAAAAAGAAGCGGGCATGTGTTTAATCGCATCAAGGCGAAAGCCGTCGAATTTTGCGGTCTCGTGAAACCATTCGCCCCATTTCATCAGTTCTTCGGTTACATTAGGGTTCCGGAAATCGATGTCACAGAGCATGAGGTAATCATAGTTGCCGTTTTCGGTATCCAGCACATCTTGCCAGCCTTCGCCATATTGGTTTTGGATACTGAATATGGCATTTTCTCCACTCCGCTGATCGAAATCTATGCCGGTAAAACACTGGAAATCCCATTGAAAGGCAGAATATTTTCCATTTCTTCCTGGGAAAGTAAATTTGGTATAAGCATCAATATCATAAGCATCGGAAATGAAAATGTTCCGATCCTGGGGATCTACCTTTCTTACCGGCACGGTTTCGGTTTCATCTGCTCCACCCAAATGGTTTAGCACGATGTCTACATATACCTGAATGCCCGCTTCCTGAAGGGCTTTAATGCCACTTAAAAATTCCTCTTTAGTGCCATACTTAGTGCGGATAGATCCTTTTTGATCAAATTCGCCCAGATCGTAAAGATCGTAAGAATCATAGCCTGTAGATTTTTTTCCGTCCATTCCCTTATGTGCGGGAGGAAGCCAGAGCGTATCGATGCCGAAGGCTTTTAGCTCTTGGGCCTCGGTTTCCATTTTTTTCCATAAGCTTCCATCAGCAGGGTAATACCACTGAAAATATTGCAGCATTGTAAAGTTTTCCATATCAGATTTTTGGGTTCGAGCGCTTTCGATTTTGAGATTCGTTAAGTTACTCAACACTGCTAAGGTGTAAAAAGTTTAAATTTTGAATAGAAGTGCGTATCGATTCAGGATATGGGTTAATTTACAGGGTGGATCAGAGCTTGTTTTCTAATCTAAAATTGCTTTGGTTAATTGAATACTTAATCTGTACAACTTCAGCCTAAAATATCTTTGAAATTCTATAAGAATAGTACCTACAAAGCTTTCACGATGCTGAAATTTATTGCTTTATAACAATGGAGGTATTTGGCTAAACGAGATAAGCTGGATGACAAATGAAAGTAGATAGCTGCGTCTGACTATTCAGATTTAGAGTACAATAACGTACGAATATTGATGTATTGACCGCTTTTTAATTCATAAAAGCTTTCTGTATAGTGCGAACCATCAATTAAAGTTATAATCCTCCTATTGTGTTTAACCTCACCTTTTATCATTTCGCTATCCCAATCATAAGTGAATGTTTTCTTATTTGCATCATAAATGCCTAGCTGATATTGAATGTCACTGCCAATATGGTTGTTGAGCGATATTGTAATGAATTTTGATTTCACATTGTCGTAACCTTCAATCTGTAAGCTTTGGTAACGGTCTTCCTTCATTTTTCCATCCGCAACCGGAAGCTGCAGTTTACCTCCAATAATTTCTACCATATAAAACCGGCCATCGTACATGGGTTTACGAACAAGCGTGCCTTTTACAAAAACCAGTTTGCTATCCTGAAAATTCCATGTCCCGGTTAACTGGTCAAGCTGTGCATGATTGGCACCAGGATGCGAGTTCGCTAACATTTGATCTATTGGATTATCGCGTTTCTGGGCGAGCAGATCGAAATATATCAATGAATTGATTAAAAATGCCGTTATACATATGAATTTCAGTTTTTTCATATTACCTAGAGATTATATTGCCTGCACTAAATTAATGAATAATTGAATGGTTTGTATGGTGAATTAATTTATAGCTCTAATGGCGTTGTTGTTATGCGCTGGATTGAAAAAATTAAGACACCTAAACAAATTCACTAAAAAAAAACAACATTTCAGCTTTCTATCTTTTGGCATTTAATAAAACTTTCCAAAAAATGGCTACATTGTAAAATCATTTAGCCTTATGGAAGGTCATCTTTGCTAAATAGAAATTTTTAATCCTATGGACAAGAAAAAAAGTACAGCTGAAGAAGCTGCTGCAGAAAAAAAAATTCAAAAGAGATTGCCAAGAAAAAAGAAAAAAATGGGCAATAGTGGTGGTAAATCTGGCTAAATCCATATGAATTGAAATTATTTAACCCATCGCTCAGCATCACAATTATGGCTAAAAAAGTAGAAACTACAGAACAAGAAAAACCGGCAATTGTACAAAAGCGTTTGCCCCGTAAAAAGAAAAAAATGGGTAAGAGCGGGAAAACCGGAGGCTAGTAGAAATTGGAAATGGAAAATACCACTGGACAGGTTAAGGGCGGAAAACCTAAGGCCATTAAAGATCCAAGAAGTTTTAAGGTTACCGATTATCTGGCCATGCATCAGCTTCAAATTCCTGATGCACACGATTGGACCGCAGTGAAGAAAAGTGAATGGGGCGTATTCGGGAACGACACTTTAGAGAATTGTACCTGTGCTGCTGCCGGCCACATGATAAAGTGCTGGACCGCCAATGCCGGTGCAGAGTTTGAAATTACAGACGAAGCCATTTTAAACACTTACATCGCACTTTCTAAATACAATCCCATCACCCACGAAAATGCTGAGGGTGTATATATGATAGATGCTTTAAAGTACTGGCGCAAAAAGGGCATCGATCAGCATCGAATCCGGGTATTTGCAACCGTTCCGCCAGATCGGCGTGAAATTGTAAAAGCCTCAATTTATCTTTTTGGTGGAATTTATGTTGGTCTTCTGCTTCCTTTAAGCAGTAAGCATCAGGAAATCTGGGAAGTTAAACCTGGTGGACTGACAGGAGATAATGAACCCTACTCGTTAGGTGGACATGCAGTTGCTATTCTTGCTTATGATGAAGAATACCTTACCTGTATTACTTTGGGGGAAGAAAAGAAAATGACCTGGGATTTTTGGGAAAGCTATAATGATGAGGCTTATGCCATTATTACGCAGGATTTTATGAAAGGTGACAAAAATCTCTTGGGTCTTAACCTCGAGGCCATGGAACAAGACCTAATGCATTTAACACAAGAAAAAATTAGACTTGCCAACCGTTTGGCACAGGAAAATTCTGAAAAACATTAAACCCATATGATCGAACTCATCAAACAGCTCATATTGGCTGAGGTGAAAGTGGCGCCAGAAATTATCCATCAGATTTGCAACCAAGCCATTCCAAAACCACATTACGATTTAGTTTACAGCTTAACTTATAATCAGGCCGATCCGAAAATTGAGGAACTGATTGATTTGATGGAAGAATACGGTTTGGAGAAAGGGCATCAAATTATGGAAATTATGGCCGGCAATGGTTACGAGAGCAATGCAATCGCTAAAAAATTTCCCCATAATCATTATAGCTGTTTAGATAATGCCGATTATTTTACTCCTTTTCCGGGATTAAATTATTTAAAGGCCAACTGTACAGATATTCATTATCAGCATCCTCAGAAACAGGATCTGATTTTTATCGGCAGTGCAAATGCGTCTATGTGTATGCTCAGGGAGTTAAAAGAAATTATGCGGCTTGGAATTTTTCTCCAAAACAACGTTCGCATAGATGGATTGGCCGTGCTTTCCTATTTCGAAGAACATGATGCAGTTTCTAATTTCCTTATCGATTATTCTGTAAAAGCGATAAGCAACCATACAGAACCAGATTTTAACGGCTTGTACGCACATTGGTTTAGTGCCGTAAAATTCGATGTTGAAAAGCAATTGCACCATTATCATGATTTGGTTGCAGTAACGAATGATGATGAACTGAATGCAGAATCAAGCTATCAGGAAATTGTTTATCACGAAAAACCTTTTATTGCCAGAAGCTGGCAAACAGCAATTGTAATGGAGATTATGCAAACAGCTGGTTTTGAATATGTAGGCAATAAATGGAATCCCGATTGCCGTTTCATGCCTTTTAAGAAAGTAAAGAATAGAACCGCTATCGATTATTTAGATTGTTGATCGAACAGCGCTTTAGCGCCATTTCTGCGCAGGTGTAAATCTTAACTTCGCAGGTATGTGTTGCTCATTTCCATCTGGCGAAAGTAGTAAGCTGTCGCTGATATCGCGAAAAAGAAAATCAAACCAAGTTTTGTAAATTTCACACACGATGCCTGTTTTAAAATGGCACGGGTTTAACCGTGCCGATAAATCAGAAATTATTGGGCTAAGTAAGTCATGCCGCCATCAACCAGGATTTCGGTTCCGAGCAAGAAGGAAGAATCATCTGAAGCTAGGAAAACCGCTGTTTTACCAATATCTGAAGGTTGCCCGATTCTGCCTATTGGCATTACGCCTGCAAACTGTGCTTTCACGGCCTCAATGTGTTCTGCAGGAACAAATTTATCAAAGGCAGGCGTATCTGTAGTACCCGGCGTAATTACGTTTACCCTAATCTTTCTTGCCAACAAATCGTTCGAAAAGCTTTTCGCCAAAAAGATTACGGCAGCTTTTGCCGCACCATAAAGCCCAAATGATGGATATGCCCGATGTGCGGCGTTTGATCCGATTAGAATGATTGATGCTCCATCATTCATATGTGGCAGTGCTTTTTGTACCGTGAAATAAACGCTTTTTAGGTTAAGGTTCATGGTTTTATCGTAGTCAGCCTCGCTCACATCTGCAACCGTCCCAGTCGTTCCTGCTCCAGCATTGGCTACCAGCACATCTATTTTGCCGAATTTTTCTGCCGTCTCTTTAAACATGCTTTCCAGATCGGTAAGGCGGGTTACATCTGCATTAATGGCAATAAAATCACTGCCTAGCTGAGCAACTGCATTTTCTAAAGTTTGATGGTTTCTGCCCACAATTGCACCAGAAGCCCCTTCATTTTTAAAGGCTTCTGCAATGCCCAATCCAATGCCACTATTGCCGCCTGTAATTACGGCTATTTTGTTTTTTAATTTACTCATGATCTTTACGATTTAATGTTACCTCAAAGATGCAGCGGTATAGCGAACTAAATCTTACCAAAAGTCATTAAATACACTTAACAAAGATCAATCTATTTTAAGGCGTTTTTTCTGATCCGGCTCAGGCTTTCGGGTGTTAAACCCAAGTAAGAAGCAATCAAATTCTGGGGAAACCGCTGTATGAAGTGCGGATAATCGTTAACCAGTTCCTGAAACCGCTCTTCGCCAGTTTGGCTAATGGAAGACTGCATCCTCTTTTGTGCAGCTATGGTATTGTTTTGGCTCAGAACATTTTGCATTGCTAAAAAAGCGGGAATGGGTTTTATAAATTCTTCAACCACGCTATGGGTAATTTGTAAAATCTCCAGATCTTCCAGTGCTTCAATATTGAAACGGCTTGGTGTCAGTTTGTAAAAACTTTCAAAATCGGCCAGCCACCAATTTTCTACACTTAACTTTAAAATGTGCTCATGTCCCTTTTCATCAACCGAAAACGTTTTGGCAGCACCTTTTACAATGAATCCGGTGTATTTACATACATCACCCTCCTGTAAAAAGTATTGTCGTTTTCTTATTTTTTTGGGTTTAAAGTGTGCCATCAATACTTGCTTATCCTCCGCAGAAAGCGTTTGGCCAGAAAGGTCTTCAATATAATCGAACAGCGCTTGGAAATTATGCATGTTTAGTTGCTTAAAGAGAATCTTCAAAAATAGAACTTTCAGCTTATTTTATGGGCTATTTTTTATATAGCTTATTAGATGATATATACATTGATGCCCCAGATGTATATAGTCTTGCTGATGAGGTTAAAAAATTAAGAAGATTTTTAAATGTACACGCCATAAGCTTGCGCATGATAGAAGCGTCTAGCAAATCAAAATTTTGTAACTTATTTTAGTTACACTGATCATAATAAACAAAAATTTAAACTTTAAAACATGATCAGATACAGAGCTCATATGATTAGAATTTTCTTTTATAAATTATTTAGCGTCATATTTTTAATTTCAGTTCTAACAAGCTGTAATAAAATAGAAACCGATCGAGATTTTGAGGCAGCAATAAAAAGTGAAGTCCAAAGAAGTATAGGAGGCACACTGGAATTTAAAAAAATAGCTGCGTTCAAATGGACAAAGGTGCTGATTCTGGCTCCCTATACCAATATTGGTCGGGTACAAAAAGAAATGAATGTTAACTTGAAACCAATTGAACATTCTGACATTGACAATCGGGATGACATTAATCAGCTTATATTTTTTGATGATGATAAAATTATTAAAATGATTGAGTATCCAAGATCAGATGGAGATTTCGAGCAGGGATTAAACGCTGGCTTTTACTCAAAAGACAATGCAATCTTTAGGATAATGGCAAAATCACAAAAATGGGCAAATAGGAAGCCTTGGATTGTATTAAAACAAGCCAAATAATCGGCTTTAAATTAGCATTTGGTGTAATTTGCAACACATAAATATTAAACAAAACTTAGTCTGTTGCACAGGATGCAGTTTTTTGATTATAAACGATTGAAAGCTGTTGCTGAATTACCCGAATTAAAGCAATAACGCTGCAGATAAAAACTGAAAAGATTAAGGTATGAACTTTCTTTAGTGCACTATTTAGCTACGTGGCTTAGCCAAAATATTCACTGCAATGAGATAGGGCATGAGCATGGTGAAGGCAGGAATATAGGATAAATAGCTCGCAATAGCCAATGGGCCTGTTACTGTGCCGGGTATTAAATTGAGTAAAGCGCCTAGTATTGAAAAAACAATATATATAACTGCGGTTTTATTGGAGAGTTGTCCAGTTAATTTAAATGCCGCAGCTAAGAGTGCAGTAGCCAGATAGAAAAGTGCTACCTCTACCATACGAATAATGGAAAAAACATCGCCTAGGGTGCTGATCCAATGCGGTTTGGATGGAAAATTTTGTGCAGAATAAGTCACAAATACATGGGTGAGGAAATATCCCCAATAGGCCATATTGAGTATGAAAAGGGGTAAAGCGATGTACATTAAAATAACAGACCATTTTGCCTGATTACGCCCATTTGTATTTGCCAGAAGTTTGCTCAAGCGAAAAAAACCAATGGTCGTTAAAATTCCTCCTGCAATTAGAAAAGTGTAACGAAAAATCTGTTCAGTAGCTTGCAATGCCCAACCTGCAGCGGTTTCAGGCGGTGGACCCATGCCACCAAAAATTGAAAACAACACCCATGGGTAGATCAACCACAAGAAACTTCCCTTATTCGTTTTTCCCTGAGACCTTAAAAGGCGAAGTGCAGCGAAAGCCATCAAAATTACGTTGAGTAACCAAATTGGCGTATAAATCAGGTAGCTGACATGCCCGATGGTGAAAGCCAGCACGGTCGCCATAATTGGAACCGCCAACAGGTAAGCAAAACAAAGCTTTCTAACGATATTTTTCGACATTGCCATTAATTAATTCTGATTTAGGATCAGCAAAATGAAAGGGACTGATCACTGATCTGTTACAAGATACGTAAAATAGTTTTTCCTAAATCCCATTTAACTTTGGGAAGCTAGATATCAACTTTTGTTATGTCTTTTACTTTGCCATAAAGACTTTCTTTAAGGTTTATAAATCGACTGGCAATAATTGATACAACAGTATTCATTAAAATACTGCCAAATTTTGATTTAAGGTGAGCTAACGAAAGAACCACTGGAGGCATTTGGCGATGAGGGTTCTACACATCCTCCAAAACTTTTATTAGACCAAAATGTTCTGACAGTAGAATCGCCCCAATATACAATGGGCTCCATCATAATATTAAAGCAATAGGATAACATTTCAATAAATGAATAAACGGGGCCTGGTGTGGTTTAAGAATGATTTGAGATTGCACGATAACGAGAGTTTAATCAGTGCCCAAAAAGAATGCAAAGATCTTGTTTTCTGCTACTGTATCGAAAAAGAAGAATTTGAGCTGCTCGAACTTGGCTTTAGGAGAAAAGACATCATCAGATTTAAATTTATGGAGCAGTCTGTGCTGCATCTGAGAAAGAACTTGAAAGATTTGGGCGGGCATTTAATTGTGGGCGAAAGTTCCGCAAAAATAACGTTGCCAGAACTGATTAAAAAATATGACATCACCGATGTATATGCAGAGGAGGAATATGCAAGCTACGAAACCGGGCTGGTTAAGCAGGTTGTAGAGGCATCTCCTAAAGTCAGCTTTCATTTTTTCTGGGGCAAAACCCTTTATTACAAAGACGATATACCGTTTGAGATTGCTAAAATTCCGCTTACCAGCAAGGCGTACAGAATCCCTGCTGGCTCTAAAGCCAATCCCAGAAAAACCTTTGATCGCCCTTCTAAATTAAATGCGGTTACAGGTATAACCGATCATAAATTTCCATCCCATCAACTTTATGGATTTAGTAAACATGAGTATGATCAGGCAACGCCGTTAATGGATGGTGGTGAAAAAGTTGCATTAGAAAGGTTGCAGTATTATACTTTTAAATCGGAGCTTTTAACCGGCTATAGGTGGAGCAGAAATAAATCGGATGGACTTGACTACAGTTCAAAACTCTCTCCTTACCTGGCTTTGGGCTGTATTTCTGCACGAGAAATTTATGAGAAAGTGCTTGCTTACGAGGCAGACGTCAAGAAAAATCAGAGTACCTGGTGGTTAATTTTCGAACTGGTTTGGCGGGATTATTTCACATTCAAATCCATGCGGTTTGGAGACCTGATATTTAAAACAAAGGGTTATAAGAACAAGAAGCTGGAATGGGAAAACGACCCGTCGAAGTTTCGCAAATGGTGTCAGGGCATTACCGGAATTCCCTTTATTGATGCCCACATGAGGCAACTGAACCAAACCGGATACATGAGCAACCGCGGTAGGGTAAACTGTGCAAGCTATCTTGTTCACGATTTGAAAATTGACTGGACCTGGGGCGCATATTATTTCGAATCTAAACTTATCGATTATGATGTAAGCTCCAACTGGATGAACTGGCATATGCAGGCCTTTGAGATCTGGTATACCAATCCGGTACATCAATCGAACAAATACCATGCACAGGATTACATCCGTAAGTGGATTCCGGAACTTTCCGACAAAAACGACATTGAAGTCCTGATTCCTTGGATGTTCGACATTGATAAGTATCCCAAACCCATTGAGGTATACAAAAAATGGACAAGGGCAATTGGCCTTATCCAAAAATTATAGATGAATAATTAGTTAAACTTATATTGCACCATAAGCTTAAGTGCCCCGTAAACTGCTGATGTTGAAATAAGTAGCATAGATAAGGAATCTAATGGACAAGTAATTACCTGTGTAATATTAATGGCATATCCGCTATAATATAGTCCAAATTGCTCTACATAACAGGTGCCGAGAACAGTAGACTCAGAATATATGGAACAAGCAAGCTCAGCATGATTTCCCTGACTTGAATCGAAAACATAGGCACGCTGGCCATTGTGCTGACCAAAATAAGTTTGATATATATTATCGCATGTGCCGAAACATTGATAGCGACAGGCCTGACCGACGGTGAAACTTTGTGCAATTAATTTTTCAAATGATCCGATAAGGCAAAAAGCAAGGAGCAATATTCTTTTCATACAGGCAAATTCTAATTGAAAAAAATTATTTCAGGGCAATTAATTTAGCATCCAGTACGGTACCAAAGTTACCTTTATTGCGTGTTGAATATCGAAATGAACAAGTTGAACGGAAAATCGCGACCTGTTAGCTGGTTTAATGATGTGATAAATGCCTACGAGGGTAATGTTTCAAATAAAAGGTTTAAGATTTTGTTTTTTTTGCTAATCGACTTGATTGTTCCAATAAGGATGTCCAAATTCGCCATTGGATATCAAACCCTTAAACCCTAATGAGCCTAAGCACAAAAAGACTGATCGCATTTGTTCCTGCCAGAATTGCATTTATAACATTTTGGTTGGTAGGCCTGGTTTACGCTGTATCTGCACAGCAAGCCGCAGTTAAGATTATTCCTGCCGAGCTGAGTGAGATATCCGGTTTATTTATTGCCAAAGATAATCTGTTTTATGTACATAACGACAGTGGTGATACCTCGCGGTTCTTTGCCATCGATGCAAAGGGCAATTTGTTGTCTACCTTATATTTTAAGGGAGATCCTTCAAAAAAGCGTTTGGGCGTAACGGATTGCGAAGATATCGCCGGTGGTCCAGGCCCGGTAAAGAATAAAAGCTACATTTACCTCGGCGATATTGGAGACAATGGAGGCAACCGCCCTTATGTTACGGTATATCGTTTCCCAGAGCCGAACAAGTTCTCCGGTAACATGCAGATCGAAAGTGAAGCGGTTCACCTAAAATATCCTAATGGTCCGCAGGATGCCGAGACTTTAATGGTTGATCCGATCTTGAAAGAACTGATCATCATATCCAAGCGACAGGATACCGTTGGAATATATTCAGCACCGCTGTTTTTCAAAAAGGGCGATACCATTAAAATGAAAAAGCAGGGAAGCCTTGTTCTACCAGGTAAAGGTTTGGTAAAGTATGTTGTTTCTGGAGATATATCCCGAGATGGCCAACAGATTTTATTGAAAACCTATGCCAATGTGTATTATTGGTTGCGTAATGGTAAAGAACCCATTTCCCAAACTTTGAGGCGGACGCCAACTAAACTACCCTACATTTTAGAGCGCCAGGGCGAGGCTGTTGGTTTCACTCCAGACGGAAAGGCCTACTACTGCATCAGTGAGGGAAAAAATGCCGTGATTTACCGCTATAATGTTCCCCAGCTTCCTGGTCAGCACTAACTGAAGAAGACCTCCTAGCTGGGGTTAAAGAAACATTCGCTAGGGGCGTTTCTAAATGTAAATTTGTTGGGTTTTTGAAAGATCTAAGTTCCCTTTAAGAATTGTTCTTTTTACAGATTTAATAACCCCTGTACCCGTCATTTTTCCGTTTGTAATCTCGGTCCGATTGCCTGTCTCGTTCCCTAAACCAATTATCGTAACCCGATGAGCTGGATGAAGATGATGGCGAATTGGATCTAATGATGTTATCCATATCGCTTTGGCTCAAGCTGGTTCTTCTTTTTCTGTTAATGTTGTTGTTGTCTTCATCATCATAATCTTTATCAAAAGCAAAAGTAACCCGTTTTATTTTGCTTAGGTCGGCGTAATCGCCTGAGGTGTATTTATTTGATGAAGTATTATTATAGCTAACAGTTTGGGGTTCTTCTTTTTTTACATAAGGCTTTGCGCTAATGGTTTCTGGCTCTGCTAAATTTTTGTACATTTCGTAAAGCGATTTTGCACGTTCTGAATTGGGTTTTAAGTTAAGGGCAAGCTGTGCCTGATCTTTTGCTTCTGCCCATTTTTGCGCTTTACCCAAAATTTGCGAGCGAAGCGTAAAGCAATCAAAACATTTAGGGTTTAGCGCTATGGCTTTATCTAAGTCTTTTTGGGCTTCTACCATATTTTTGCTATCTACATATGAATACGCTCGGAACACAAATGGACGAAAATCATTTCCGTTTACCGCAATTGCTTTTGCATAAAATGTAATCGCTTTTGCATTATTTTTTTCATATTCTGCGTAAAGCACGCCGTTGGCAAACAAAGCCAAAAAATTATTTGGGCTAAGTTTCAATGCTTTTTGGGCTTCTGGCAAAGCTGCGGTGTAATTGCCTTCATTTCTAAATACCAATGCTTTTTGTGCTGCAGCATCGGCCGTATTTATTTTTGTGGCCACCGTGGCTGGTTGTTTTACATTGCTGGTAAAAATACCATTTGCCCAGTCGCCGTTTTTTACCGCTCCATTTTTTTTGGTAAAAATTCCTTTTCCGTTTGGCTCGTTATCTTTCCAATCGCCAGTATATACATCTCCGTTTGCCCATTTCAGCTTTCCCTTACCAGTCATGTTACCATTTACCCAGTCGCCTTCGTAAACTGCGCCATCAGCCCAGGTATATTTTCCTTTTCCGTTTAATAAATTATCATTCCAATCGCCTTCGTACACATTTCCGTTAGCCAATACCTTTTTCCCCTTTCCAGTCATCTTATCAAATACCCAATCGCCATCGTAAACATCGCCGTTTGTCCACACATTTTTTCCTTTTCCTGTTCTTTTTCCGTTAAGGATATCACCATCATAAACATCGCCAGTTCTAAATCTATATTTCCCTTTTCCGGTAGTTTGGTTATTTACGTCAATTATTTTTCCGGCTTTATCTATATGAACGTAACTTTTTGTTTCGGTACTTGCCATTGCTATTCCATCTTCAAACGAATAGGCTGTTTTAAATTGTACCGGAATAGCCATTTCTCCTTTTTGGTTAATGTAGCCAAAACCTTTATCGTGTGTGGGTTGCACCGCCGCCAAACCTTCATTAAATGAGCCGGCATCATCGTATACAAAAGGCACTACCTGTTTCCCTGTCTTATCAATATAGCCCCATTTATTGTTCTGTTTTACCGATACAAGACCTTCTCGAAAGCTATACACGCTTTCGTAAATGCATGGAATTACCAGTTTGCCAGTTCTATCAATAAACCCCCATTTATCCCCTTGGTTTACAGCCGCCATCCCTTCATCAAAGCCATACGTAAAATCGTAAATAAAAGGAGCAACCTGATTGCCTTTCTTATCAATATAACCCCATTTGCCATTCTGTTTTACCGTTGCAAGCCCCTCGCTAAAACCAAATAATACTTCGCTGTACTGATATGGAATGACCAACTTATCATTTTCGTCAATAAAACCATATTTTCCGTCGTTATAAACGGCGGCAAGCCCTTCAGAAAACTCATTGGCAAACATGTTGTATTTGTGGGGTATCTTTAAAACACCCTTTCTGTTTATATAGCCGTAGTTACCTGCCGTATCCTTATCTAATTTAAGGTTTTGCGCAAATGTTGCCGATACACCAAACAGCACAAAAAGTAATACAATGGTTAAAGTTTTCATATTTATAATGGCTTGTTGGTTATCCAATTATTTTTTGTAAACAGTTACTGTAAAGGTACTTATTTCTGGATTATTTTCGGTTAAGTACCCTGAATTACTATAATTGCACACGCGATACGTGTGCGCCAGCTGAGAAACATAAAAATTTTCAATTATCTCTAGCAAAAGTTTTAGTATTGTTTTTAAATTAGCAACTAAAATTAAAAAAACGCTCTAATTTTTGAGTATTTGTTAATATCACACTTTAAGTGTAACTGAATAGGTTGATGAATACATTTAATAATTTAAAAATATGGTTGAAAATGAAGTAGATAGCCTCAGAGGCAATGGTCAAGTGACAGGTAATTTGGTGCCAAATGATTCATCAACCAAAGACGAGAATTCAGAATTAGCATTTAAAATTTTTAATAGTGGCATTAAAAGAGCAGATAATCTCTTAAAAATTAACATTGGTTCTGACGATAAACCACTTCCAATTTCGGCTGATAAGCTTCTGGATTCATACAGAGCCGTGATTGTGTTATCGATATCGGCTTTAGATGCATATGTTAAGACTTTCTTAATAGTTGAAATTAAGAGAAGCTTAAATGAGAAAAAACTATCTACCGATTTGAAAAAATATATAAAAGAAGAGCTTTTTACTAAAGAAACCCTACATCAGCACGTCTTGGAAGATAACTTTTATTCAAAAGTGATAGAAAAATTTGATGAAGACTTCGAAAAGAAATCATTTCAAGGGCAAAAATCAATTGACAAATACATGAAATTAGCAGGTTTAAATCAAATATTTAAATTAATCGCTAATAGTGCGGATAGAAGTGTTGATAAATTACATTCTTTGATAGAAAATTTCACGCAAAGACGGCATCTGATTGTTCATTGTGGTGATCATGATTTAACACAAACTAAGCTTACCGAAAATATAATTTCTGAAAAAGATGCATCGGATTGCATTGATTTGGTAACACTGATTGCAAATGAAATTCACAAAATTAGCAGATCAAAATGAAGCAATTAATAATAGTATTTGAGTTCAAAGAAGAAAACATTCATAAAATTGCTCCATTTAAAACTATGCTTAGGAATTACAAAATGTTTGCATTCATAACGGATAGTTCTTGTATTGTATGGACAGAAGATTCGGCTTCAGACGTTAGAGACAATTTGAAGAAAGGCATTGGATTAGGAGATATAATATTTGTAGGGGAAGTTTCTGCACCAGCTGCTTGGGTAACTTCAGTATCACAAGAAGTTACTGATTATCTTCAAAAAAATTTAAAATAATAAATAATCTCTATTGTACAATTTATGAAAAGTTCTCAAGAATATGTAGATGATTACATGGCGATCAAACATAATTATGATTTACTTGGAGTCAAGATTCATGGCATAATTGAGGAAAACCTTTTGTTAAATAAACTAAAACCTCATGGACTAGCTTATCGCATTAAACACCTGATAGTTTTAGGCGAAAAATCAAAATTAAAAGCTATTCTGATCCTTTGAATGATTTAACTGATCTTTTGGGTATTAGGATAATTGCTTACGTGGAGGATGATGTAACAAGAATATGTGATTTAATAAGGATCTATTCGAAATCGATGAGCAAAAGAGTGTTAATAAAAATGAGGAATTAGGTGATGATAGAGTCGGCTATAAGTCTTTTCATTTAATATGCAAACTTAGTAGTGAAAGAGCAAGCTTGCCTGAAAATAGAAAATATCAAAATTTGGTCTTTGAAATTCAAGTGCGGACAATTTTGCAACATTCATGGGCAGAAATTGAGCACCCCACGCTTAATAGAATTGAAGATAAACAAAATTTAGATTCAAAAAAAAAGTCTTTAAGCTGGTGGCTAAAGACTTTTGAATTAATGAGTAGAGTCAATCGGCGAGAAATCGACCTTGTATGAATATTGCGAAGCAATTGTGAATTTTGAAAAAGTGTTAAAGAACAAAATTGAGGGCCAGTATAGAAAAAAGAAAATATCCTAATATCTTTCTCATAGTGAATGGTTGTTTATATGTTAATTAAATTCTTCTTGAGCCTACTTAATTAATATCCTCAATTTTATAGTATGCTTTTTGTTGTCATTTTTTAGTTTTTTATGACAAGCTATATCAGGAAGAGATACTTACAGAATTTTCACAAGTGGAGTGCGCTAGCGAAAGAACACCTACCGAAATCTACATATAGTATTGGTAATGACAATTAGCATAGCTCAAGAAATAGTTGCCATTATATTTTCAAATGCAAAATATTAACTTAAGCCTTATCTGTAATAAAAATTTTAAATAAAATAACTAGTTTAGCGAATCTAAAATTTTAACGCTCTAATCTTCAAATTGTCTCTAATTGGCGAGTTCCTGAATGTTTGCATAAGTTGAAGTCTTAGGCTAAAAGAGGGCAGTCTACTCTCAAATGTAGATTATTGACGCTAAATTGAAAAATGAGTTTGACGATTATTTATGAGTTTTTTTAATTCCTTACCATTTAAATATTTGTTACCCATTGTATTACTTGGGCTTCAATTCCTCTTAAAGTTTCTTGTTGATAGAAGAGCAACAGCTTTTAATTTTTTTACTGCGTTGCTAGAAATTCCTGTTAGTATACTGTTTCTTTCGCTATCTCTTCTTGCAGCATTTATAATTGCGGGGAAGGGAAGTGTTCAATTTGCTTTTTTTTCTTTTCCCATAATTTTGGTTGTACTTCTAGTTTGTTTGTTATGTTGGCGACGAGCAGTTGAGCATTTTGAAAAGAAAAATTTGGGGTATACAGCCTGTCTAGGTCTTTTGAATTTTGTTTTATCTATACCTATATTACTTTTTATAATTAACTTTTTAATTAATAGTTCCATATGAAAGATAGTGGTATTAGCACAGAATTTTTAATATTAGTCTCAATTGCGTTACTTATGTTCTCGCTTACTTTTGTTGCTGTACTTTGGTACATACGAAGAAAAACCTATCTCCAAACTAGTGATAGGTATGATTCACAAAGTAAAATGGTCGAGCTTGAGTATATAAGAAAGAACATGGAAATGCAACTGTATGATGTTAGCAGAAAACTTGAGGAAAATGAGAGCCGATGGAGAGACATGAATCATCTCTTAATCAGTTCTCAGAACAAATTGGTCAATAACAACTCATCTATATCAAATGACGTTTTACCGAATAAATTCCTTAAAGGGCTAGGATTGACTGAAGATCGCGATTTTGAAATAGATCCTAGGCTTGTTTTTGTATTGACACCCTTTAATGATGACTATAGGCAAACTTTCTTTTCAGTTCGGGAGGTTTGTGATAACTTGCAGTTGAGATGTATCAGGGGAGATGAGGAATTTATTCCTAACGATATTTTTCCTGTAATTTTAAAACAAATTGTAAAAGCTCGTTTTGTGATTGCAAATATCACAGGCAGAAATCCTAATGTAATGTATGAATTAGGGGTAGCCCATGCTATTGGAAAGCCAACAATTATTATTGCTAAGAATTTTACAGACATACCGTTTGATTTAAGCAATAAAAGAATAGTCATTTTTGAAGGTGAAGAGGATTTATATAAAAAACTTCGCAATTCCATCACAGATTTATTATTGAATAAATCAATTTAATAAAATCTAACCCACTCTCCAACATGTTCCGAAGGGCATGTTGAAGTAATAATAAAATTAGGTTTTCTAATCCTAAATAAACGGCATTGCTTGATTAATAAAAAACCCTTAAAACTAAAAAAAGCCCATCTCTCAATGAACTTTTAATCAGTAACTTTTACTAAACAATTCTCAAAATACTTCTTCGGGTATTTAAGAAAAATGACATTTTAGATTAGAGGTTTTGGAGATAATTAAGTAATGTTGCTCCCATTTTGCCCAACCCTAGTTAGCCATAGGAAAAAATTTACCTACAATTGTTTCTCTAACTTCAAAATCTTTTCTTTCGTTTCATTTTCTGTTAATTCGGTTTTTGTGTTTGATTTTAACAGATTTTCAAGTGCTATAATTTGCGCTTTTATTAATGCTTTTTCAGAATTTACTTTTTCATCAACACTAATACCTGTATGCTCCCAATTCGTTTTTGTGACCTCATTTTTTTCAACTGATATTGGGATGAATAATTGATATTTTTTACCAATAAAAAATACTTTTACTGGATTTGCTGCTCCATAGGTTTTATCTCCAATTACCTTTGCAATTTTATTTTGCTGTAAATTGTATGCCAATGCTTCAGCGGCAGAAATGGTAGTATTGTTTACCAGGAGGTATAGGGGCTTATCCAAATACTTTTTGCCATTTACTTTTTTATATGTGTACTTCTCTTCTGTTTTATTATTGTATCTGGTGTAAATCTCACTTAATTTAATTCTTTCATTAAAAAAATAACTTAAAAATAGCCTTACCATTTTGCCATCACCGCCTCGATTGTTTCTTAAATCTATAATCAAAGCATTTGTATTCGAAACAAAATCCATTGTAGCTGCTAAAATTTCTTGAGCAGATTTATTGCCTTCTGGAAATCCGGTGTATTCAATATAACCGATATTTCCATCTAGTCTCATCACTTTTTCAAAACCATAATTCCACTGTTTATTAATGGCATCGTATTTTTTTAGCAATTCCTTTTCATTAATTGCTTTTTCTTCTTCTTTACCTGGACGGTATAATACATTAAAGTGCAGATCATTTCCGTTTTTGGTTAAATATTTTGAAAGAGATTTTGCAAATTCTGCATCAGTTAGATCATCAAAAGTTTTAAGACTTATTTCCGATTTTAATTTTTCAGCAAGTTGATTTCCAACATCCTCAAAAATGTAGTATTCATTAATTTTATCTGCTATTTCCAATATTTGTTTATTTCGTTCTGTAAAATCCTGGGCATTTGCTGTTGAGCTGAAGCAGATTACAACGTAGATTAATAATAGACTAAATACTTTTTTCATTTCTTAGATTTTACAATTGGTAATTATTTTATTTAATGTTTTTCCGAGTAAATTAATCTCTTCCAGCGACAAACCGTTTAGTGCCGTTTCTCTATTTAGTTCTGCAACTGGGTTTATTAATTCTAGCGTTTTTTTTCCTTTTTCGGTTATTTCAAGATTAAATTTCCTTCTATCTTCCTTATGAATCGTTCTAACTAGATAATCTTTTTTAACCATTAATTCGATCATTCTCGTGATGGATGCATTATCCTTAAATACAAGATTTGCCAATTCATTTTGAGAAATTTTATCATCCTGGTTAAGGATGATCAAGACCAGACATTGATCAATCGTAATATCTTTTACAATTTTTGAGACATTCCGCTGTGATATTTTTCTGTACTCCTTAATTGCTTGTTCAATCAAATAAAGTACTGTTGCTGTTGGGTTTCTGTTATTCATATTAATTATGTTGATGCAAATATAATTGATATATCAATAAAAAACACAAAAAGCTGATTTTTATTTTAATCGCTTTGCAGATTGTACGAATTGCTTGCTGTTAATTTGAGTATAGATTTGAAGGCGGTCAGGATGATCCATCTGAAAATGAGCATTTAGGACTAAAAATTAAATCCACTTGATAAAACATCTAAACATATGACATAAGAAGGAAATACTTTTAATGCGATAGAAAACTCACCCAATGCGCTCTTAAACAAAAAAAGCCCAACTTTCGTTGAGCTTTTTCTAAGTAGCCGTTACTGGACAAATTTCGAACTTTTTCTTGCCTGATTTGCAGGAATTAGCCAAAGTCGCCAGTTATCTGAAAAGCTAGTGGAGTGTTCTTTTGAGATGAATTTTATATTATCCGCCAAGTTCACCAAGTATTCGTTTTGTGATGGCAACATGTTCTTTAAATACAGCAAGCGATAAGGTTGCAAGATGCCTGCCCTGGTTTTCAGCAGCTCCAGGCAATTTGCCTTTGCTGATATAACTTGCAGCAAGATCGCGCAGGAATTCATGATTTTCTAGTTGTGCGGAGATATATTCTTTGTCAAATTCCGGACCCGCTGGTGTATTTTTAATTTTTGCAAGTGTAGCTTTAGCCTTAGCATCCATCGGTGGAACAGGGGTGCCCAGGTCTTTTAAAACACCTGTAACGGCGAGAGCTTCCGTCAATTCAAAGCCAGCAAACTCCTTAGCATTTTTATTACTTGCCTTAGTGGCTGCAATTTGGCTAGTAGCCAGGGAGAGTTCGGCCGGACCTATAACACCCATTCTAAAGGCTTTTTCGTTCGATGCAGTCGGGTCACCATTCCACTCCGCCTCAGAGGCGTTTGCTGCGGAAATACTGAATATTGATGCTGCCAGAGAAAGTCCTGTTCCCATAGCAATTGTTCCGGTAATCGACTTTTTTACAAAGTCTCTACGGCCTGATTGTTCGTTGTCCATATTATTAATTTTAAAACGATAACACGAGCAAATCCCACTTGTTTCAGGCAATTCCAAATACCACACTTCAAATAGCTCTTAATGAAAGAATTGGTGTCCATAGTTATACAGAATTTAAATTCTGAGAATAAAAGAAGATAGAGCGGGCTGATCTCAAAAGCAAAAAAGCCCAACTTTCGTTGAGCTTTTAATCAGTAGCGGGGAGCAGGATCGAACTGCCGACCTCAGGGTTATGAATCCTGCGCTCTAACCATCTGAGCTACCCCGCCGGGCAAAAATATTTGTTTAAATGATCAAATATTTAGGTGGTTATTTTTTGGAGTTGCAAATATAGAATAAATTACCTTTCTTTAGAAAAATAAAATAAAAAAAGTAGTCCGGAACTTTATTCTGGTAATGAATTAACATGGCAGAAAAGAAAAAATTTACGCTTGAGTACGAGGTTAAATCGTCACCACGAATACTGTATAGTTTTATAAGTGAGCCAAATGGCTTGTCGCAATGGTTTGCGGATGATGTAAATTTTCGCGATCAAGTGTATACTTTTACATGGGATGACGAGCAACAAAAAGCCAAGCTTGTTTCTATAAAAGAGAACAAATTAGTTAAATTTAAGTGGTTGGATGATGAGCCACAGTGCTATTTCGAAATGGAAATTGTACAGGACGAATTAACCAACGACGTTGCGCTCTCAATAACGGATTTTACGACAGACGAATTACTTGCCGAGAAAAAATTGATCTGGGATAACCAAATTGATTACCTGATCAGTGTTTTAGGTGCATAAAATTCCCTATGCATTGTTTACCTTTGTAGGGTGAAAAAAATACATCTTCTTATTATAAAAGCATTTATTAGGCCTTTCATTGCTACATTTTTTGTGGTGATGTTTATCCTATTGATGTTTTTTCTGTTTAAGTACGTAGATGATTTAATTGGAAAGGGCTTTGAGTGGTACACCATTTTGGAACTGATGTACTATCAATCTATGGTTCAAATCTCTATGGCCTTGCCTCTTTCCGTTCTGCTTTCTTCCATCATGACATTTGGTACCCTTGGAGAAAATTACGAGCTGGTTGCCATAAAATCTGCAGGAATTTCGCTTCAAAAGGCTATGCGCCCGCTTATGCTTCTTATCTTAATGCTAACGGTGGGCTCTTTTTTCTTTTCTAACTATATGTTGCCTAAGGCCAACCTTAAATTTTACTCCTTAATGTATGATGTTCGGAATAAAAAACTGGCCTTTTTAATAAAACCGGGTGTTTTTAACAACAGCATTCCGGGCTATTCCATTCGGGTAGATCGAAAAGATCTGGATGGTACTTTGTATGGCATTACCCTATATGATCATAAAGGTTCTAATGGCATTCCAAAAGTTATAAAAGCAAAAGAGGGTGAAATGAATAAAACCAGTGATGGTAAATATCTGGTTTTAAAGCTTAAAGATGGCGTTCAATATGAAGAGCAGGCCAATAATAACGGTATTTATAATCCAAGGCAGGTGTTGGTACGAAGCAGATTTAAAGAAACAGAACCCAAATTTGATCTGTCTTCTTTTGAACCCAGTAGAACAGATCCTAATGCTTTTGGAAACAGTACGGTTATGCTTAATTTAAAGGGAATCGATAAAAAAAGAGATTCGTTAGGCAAAGTATTAGATACCTTGAATAAAAATACTTCAGCAAATTTATCCAATAATTTTAGGCAAAATAATAGCGCAAAAGGTTATTCAAAAATAAAGATAACGCCTAAAAAAATCGGCGATCAAATTTTAGCCAGTATTCCTGCTGGTGCACGGAAGCAGAGTATTGAAAGTGCTTCTGGAGTGGTTTCAGGAATTTCGCAAAATTTAAGTAACGGTGCCCCTAGATATAAGGATTTAGTTGGGGAAATTATTTTTACCAGTGTAGAATATCAACGTAAATTTACGCTGGCAGCATCTTGTGTTCTTTTATTTTTTATCGGAGCCCCGTTGGGTGCCATTATTAGAAAAGGGGGTATGGGCTTGCCTGTCGTTGTTGCCATTTCCTTTTTCTTGGTTTATCATATTTTAACTACGGTTGCGGAGAAATCGGCCAGAGAAGGTTCTTTAAATCCAATCTTCGCCATGTGGTTCGCCTTTATTATCCTTACACCTTTGGCAGCTTTCTTAACATATAAGGCAACGGTAGATTCGGCTCTTTTTGATGTAAATTATTATAAGCAATTCTTTATGAAATTGTTTAGAATCAAGCAGAAAGAAGACTAATATCCTTTACTTCCAAATGATATTTTATTCATCCTATTGCTTAAATAAGGTTGTACCTTTGCCTAAGCTAAATTGTTATAGTTTATAGCAATTCGATTGAAAAAAACTAGCGACTTATAACAATCAAATATTAGTGTTTTTATAACATGCAAACAAAATTAAATACCATACCAGAGGCTATCGCCGATATTAAAGCCGGTAAAGTGATTATCGTTGTAGATGATGAGGGAAGAGAAAATGAAGGCGATTTTTTAACTGCAGCTGAGAACGCAACTCCAGAAGTAATCAATTTTATGGCAACTTATGGGCGTGGCTTAATCTGTGCCCCTTTAACAGAAGAACGTTGTAAGGAGTTAAACTTAACACTAATGGTAGGTAAAAATACAGCAGCCTACGAAACAAATTTTACGGTTTCGGTAGATTTGGTTGGCCATGGCTGTACCACCGGAATTTCTGCCAGCGATCGTTCTAAAACGATGTTGGCATTGGTTGATCCTAAAACCGATCCAGAAGAACTGGGCAGACCAGGACATATTTTCCCGCTTATAGCTAAAGATGGTGGCGTAATCAGAAGAGCTGGCCATACAGAGGCAGCGGTAGATTTAGCCAGATTAGCAGGAATGAAGCCGGCAGGTTTGTTGGTGGAAATCTTAAAAGAAGATGGAGAAATGGCTCGTTTGCCGGATTTATTGAAGATTGCGGAACAACATCAGTTAAAAATTATCTCGATTGAAGATTTAATCGCTTATAGGTTAAACATAGATAGCTTGGTTAAACCCGAAGTAACCATTGATCTTCCAACTGCCTGGGGTGATTTTAAAATGACCGCTTATACTCAACTGGATAACAACGCTACTCACTTAGCCATTTCTAAAGGTGAATGGGGTGCAGATGAACCAATCTTGGCTCGTGTACACAGCTCTTGTGTTACGGGCGATATTTTTGGCTCTTGCCGTTGCGATTGTGGTCCACAATTACACAAGGCTTTGGAGATGATTCAGAAAGAAGGTAAGGGTATTGTGGTTTACATGAATCAAGAGGGTAGAGGCATTGGGCTGATTAATAAATTGCGTTCTTACAATTTACAAGATGCTGGTTTTGATACCGTTGAAGCCAATATTAAATTAGGCTTTAAAGGCGATGAACGTGATTATGGTGTAGGTGCACAAATTTTAAGATCGGAAGGGGTTTCTAAAATGCGTTTAATGAGCAATAACCCAACTAAACGGGCAGGTTTAATCGGTTACGGCTTAGAAGTGGTAGAAAATATTCCGATCGAGATTGAAAGTAACATTCATAACGAACGCTATTTAAAAACCAAAAGAGATAAAATGGGTCATTCCATTATGAAAGGATAATTAGAGTTTAAAGTAAAAAGTAGAAAGTTAAAACCAGTATCCAACTTTAACTTTCTACTTATAACCTTTCCACTTTAAACTTTCCACTTTCAACACCCCCAATTATCTTCTCGGATTTCCTTTACTCTGATTAATAATTGCTTCTTTACTAATCGACTTATTTGTTTTAACTGGTTGTTCGGCCTGTTTTCTTTTTAAGTTTCTGCGGTACGCTCCAGAAAGTTTCTGAATAAATTCTTTAAATGTATCAAACTGCTGCGTATACACCAGGCCAAATGAAGTTACGTTCGCTGTCGGACTAATTCCACTATTCAAAAATATACTTTGTTGCGTTGGCGGTTTATTGGCCACTTTGCCAGTTAAGCTTCCATCTTTCTTAATTAAGAAAAGTGCCTCAACTTCGCTTCCTACGTTCTTAGAAAAATCTATAATGGTTAAGTCGTTCAAACTGTTTCGATCTACAATGCCTGCATTAACAATTAAGCGATCGTTAAAGAATTTAAAGGATGCATTGGCCTCACTTAACGATCTTACGTTTAAATCGACAAAGTTTAGATTTAGCGATGATAAAACGTTGTTAAATTGATTGAAAACAAGTTCGGTTGCCGTACTCGATACGGTGGACTGTAATTGATTTCCAATAGATTCACCTCCATTTCCGGGCGCAAAACTCCTTCTAATAATTAAGCTGAAAGCCTGTAAGTTTAAATTATTCTGATCGCTGAAATAAGTTTGTAGTTCTTCTTTAATTGCAGGTTGCGATGGGAAATAAATATCCAATTTAATATCTGGTTTTAAGAGCAAGCCCGTTAATCCCATTTCTACTTCTGTATTTACCCTTTGGTTTGCATTGCTGCTTGCATCGCGATTGGCAGCCTTAAAAAGTTCGTTTAAGTTTGCTCTTAAGGCATAAACCGCTTTTAAGTTAATCTGTGCTGCGGTAGGGTTTCCTGTCCATCGGATAGTTCCACCCTGTCTGATGTCAAATTTCTTGTTGATTACTTCCTGAGCGGTAAAATCGAAACTTCCGGTTTCAATGATATAATCTCCAGACATTTCGAAATCGCCCAAACTGTTAATGTTCAGGTTTAACTCTGCATTTCCCTTTCCGCTGAGATTACCAAGCGTGGTGTAAATATTTGCGGTTGTATTGGGATCGATGGTTAACTTGAAACTAAGCGTTAAGCCATCAAAATTAGTAGTCTTTTTAACTACAGCTGCAGAATCTCTACTAATGAAATTGATAAAATCTTTGTCGGAAACGGTTTCAGAACTGTTTAACGGAAGATTGAAAATGGTGCCTTTTTCCGTTTTTGCCTTAATATCAATCTTCATTTTGTTGGTTGGCCCCGTAAACTTAAATACCCCAGTTCCATACGCCCTTCCGTAATACACAGAGTTATCTTTAGCCGTGGTATTTAGCGCCATAAAGCTATTGGCATTTAGCGTTACGTTTAAGTCTGGATAATTGATATCGTTCAAATCGACCGTTCCGTTTGCAACCGCTTGGTGCCCTTCTAGATCATTTAACTTAAAGTCTTCAAGATTAATTATGCTGTTTTCAACCTTAACTTCATCGGTAATTACATAAGTTGTTTTTAAATAATTAACCATAAGCTGACCTTTATCAAGCGCCAGGGTTCCGTTAATTTCAGGTTTATCAAACTTTCCCTTTACCGTTAAATCAGAAGAAATATTTCCTTTTAAGTTAGAAACCAGCTCTTTAACAAAAGGTTCGAGGATGGTCAGTTTGCTTTCATTCATCCTGATGTTTAGATCGATTTCCTTTTCCTTTAAATCTAAATTTCCGGTAAGCTTAAAGGTTTCATTGCCATCGGCCATTATTCTGGTAAAGACGTTTATTTTATTGTTTTCATTATTAAATGATGAGGTATCTGTTAGGGTACCAATGTAAATATTGTTGAAATTTAATGAATCGATTTTAAGATCATCGCTTACTCTCGGAGCCTTTAAAATTCCATATAAATTGGTTTCGCCATTGGCATTTCCGGCAAGCGTAACCCCAAAACCCTTCGTAAACGGATTAAGCGTTTTTAAGCTAAAATCTTTAAAACCAACCTTAATTAAATCTTTGGGGTCTTCAGAAATTAGGCCATCAACTGTAATTTGTTGTGCACCATTGGTTAAGTCGAAATTCGTAATCTGGGTTTTGCCATTATTTAAAACAATACGCACCTTTTCCTGAATACGCCACTCTTCACTATTGATTTTTAAAATTGAAGGCAGGATACTTAGCCTCGCGGTGGTGTCCTGATTTTTTGTAAACTCTACCAATCCGTTCAAATCGAGCTGGTTGGCATCGTCTGAATTTGACATTTTAACGTTGAAGGCCAAACTATCATTCCTTAAGATATTGGAAATGTTAACATCCTTTATAAATAAACTGTCGTTAATTTGAACTCGATCTGAAGTTACAATTAACTGCAGCTGTTCTTTGGTTGTATTTTCATCGAGGATAATATTGTTAACCACAACACCATTAAACTTCAGCGCTTTTACAAAACCGTTAAGTGTGGCTGTATTGTTTCTCGAATCAAAATCTCCGATAAGTGTTGCGCCCTCATCTAGCTGTAAACCAGGCGATATAAATTGAGCCAAAGGCTCGAAATTTTTAACCTGTAGATTAAATTTGAAAATCTGGTTTTTGTACTTTATAATATCTGCCTTAAGCGATGGTACATAGGTTTTTGCAATGGCTTTATAATAAGAAACAATAGAGTTTAAATCATACTCTCCGGTTATGCTGGCATCTAAAATATCCGATTTAATGGTTAGATTTCTATTTGCTCCAGTTCCATTTGCAAGCAGCTGAACTGAATCTACATGGTAAATACCTTTAGGATTTTGAAGTCGAATTTCTTGGATTAGCAGTCTACCTTCAATGTTATTGAGATTTGTACCCGAGAAGTTGGTGCTAAATTTAGCATCAACCATTAACGAATCTTTAAGTAATTTCAAAGCTTTTAGCTTTGCTTTTGTTATCGTTGCCTTAAAATTAAATACCGGAAGTTTGGGGTTTAAATTTACACCTCCATCAAATATAAGCTTAACATTTTTATCATTAATGCTTAATTTTCCATCAAAGTATTTCTTGTCAAAAGTTCCATCAATTTTTACATTTCTATATCTGTAGTTGTTGAAGTCTATATAATCGACATCGCCATTGATGTTTTCAGATAAATTTTTGAGTTCTGTACCTTTTCCTTTAACATATAATGAAGAACTAATTCTGCCCAAACTTTTTTCATCCAACAGATTGCCAATGTTAAAATCGTAAGTTTTGATGTTTCCGGTGTAAGATGGAACATCATTTTTATCGATCTTCATGTTAACATCAGATACAAAGCGGCCTAATTTCGTTTTAAATTCTCCGTAAGCGATAAAGTCATTTTGAAAACCTGTAAAGCTTCCGTTAAAATTGATGTTGCCAAATTTGTTAACAATACTCGGAATCAGCTTTTTCTTGCTATTGGTAATGCCCGCCAAAACCTCGTCTAAATCGGTTTTGTTTGTTCCTGCCATTTCTATGTTCAGATCCATAAAAGTTTCTTTCCATTTCGGAAGTCCTTTTATAATGAAATCACCTTTAATGTAAGTGGCCTTGCCAGATTTTATAGATAGTTTTTTAGCCTTTAAATTGTTTACCAAACCTGTTATTTGGCCGTCGATATCCAAATCAAGTTTCATATCATTTAATTCGGGCGCAAAAAAGGCTACATCTCTAGATGACAGGTGGCTATCTTTAAAAACCGCCTTCATTCGCACATTATCGATGTAATGATTAAAATCTTTAAAAGTATTAAAGCGCATTTGGTAATAATCTGTTAAGCGACTTTGGCTCGTCTCTAACAACAAATTCTTAAGCTCAATGGCATTACTGTCTACAGTGGTTTGCGCACTGAGGTTTTTTAAATAAAAACCGCTTTTTTCTTTTAAGGTTAAGTTTTTTATGTTTGTTTTAAACAGATGGGTTTTGGTATCCAAGCCTTCAAAAATCCCGCTTAATTCCTTAACGTCAACATTATCAAAGTTTACACTTTTGCCTTGGGATTGATCTTTGGCCTTATAGTTTTTGTACTTAAAGCTCATTTTGTTTAGAATGATCCGGCGGAAATCGATTTTGTAAGGTTTTGATTTCTTTTTCTTTACAGTAGACTTACCGCTATCGAAGTAATTAATGATGAAATCAAGATTAGAAGAATTATCTTTGAAGTCTTTTAGGAAAAAGCTTCCATTGTTAATTTGAACGGTATTAATATCAATTATCTTTTTATCAATTGATAACTGATTAATATCAACCATAAACTGTGGTGTACTTAAAAGCGTATCTTTCTGTAAATCGAGCACAAGTAAATCTTCGAGCACGATGGATTTGAAAGGCTTAATGTATAAGCTTTTAATTTTAATGGTAGTATTAAGCTCCTTTGATAAGTACGCGGCAGCTTTCTGAGCAAAATAGGTTTGAACAGGCTTAAATTGTAAAGAAAAGATGATCAGCGCAAGCAGCAAAATTATTGATGCAATTACCCAAAGGAGTATTTTAAATAGTTTTTTAATAATTTTGCAGCTTAAATATTAATAATTTGTCTGTTATACTTGCTATCGAGTCCTCTTGCGATGATACTTCAGTTGCCATATGTAACAACGGCAAAATTACTGCCAATGTTATTGCAAACCAAACAATTCATCAAAATTATGGTGGTGTAATCCCTGAATTAGCTTCAAGAGTGCATCAGCAAAATATTGTGCCTGCTGTACAGCAAGCATTAATTGATGCTAAAGTTACAAAACAGGACGTAAACGCCGTAGCTTTTACTCGCGGACCTGGTTTATTGGGCTCGCTTTTGGTTGGAGTTTCTTTTGCCAAATCATTTGCTTTAGCTTTAAATGTACCCTTAATTTCTGTCAATCATATGCATGCGCACATACTGGCGCACTTTATAGATGATCCAAAGCCCAATTTTCCTTTCCTATGTTTAACGGTTTCTGGCGGGCATACCCAAATTGTTTTGGTTAAAGATTACTTTGATATGGAAATTGTAGGCGAGACTTTGGACGATGCAGCAGGGGAAGCTTTCGATAAAACAGCAAAAATCTTGCAATTGCCTTATCCTGGCGGACCGTTAATTGATAAACATGCTCAATTGGGAAATCCACATGCGTTTAAGTTTGCCGTTCCACAAATTCCAGATTTAAATTTTAGTTTTAGTGGTTTTAAAACTTCAATCTTATATTTTATCAGAAAGCAAGAAAAGGAGAACCCGAACTTTATTGCAGAAAATTTAAATGATATTTGTGCCTCGGTACAGTACAGCATTATTCAGATTTTAATGAATAAGCTGAAGAAGGCTGCTCAGCAATATGACATTAACGAAATAGCAATAGCAGGTGGGGTTTCTGCCAATTCTGGTTTAAGAAACACCTTGCAACAAATGGCTGTGGAACTTGGCTGGAAAGTTTATATTCCTGCCTTTCAATATTGTACAGATAATGCGGGAATGATTGCCATTGCGGGGTACCATAAATACCTTATAAACGATTTTGTTGGGCAAGAGGTTTCGCCCATGGCGAGGATGGAGTTTTAATTTAGGTTAACCGTTTAATTGTTGAGTTGGTTAATTTGATTATTGTAATTTGTTTGTTGAAAATTGATTTTATATGACTGGAGCATCGTTAGTATTTTGGATTGTTTGTGCCATTCCTTTAATAGGAATTTTATATTGGCTAATTAGAAAGGACAAAAATAAGCTTAAAGGAAGCTGGGGGATAATTATACTGGGTGTTTTGTTAATTGCTGCGCTTTTGGTAATTGTATATGTAACCAAAGATTTCGATGCTGTTTTTAGTCAGGATGCTTAAATAGAAAATCTTTTAAATAAAAAAGTCCTGTTAAGATTATCTCAACAGGACTTTTCTATTTTATTGGAAGTTCTATTTTTCTTCCAGTTTATCGCCTGTAACTTCGGCTTTTATTTTTACTTCCAGTTCTTCGGCCAATTCAGGGTTATCACTTAAAAGTTGTTTAACGGCATCTCTACCTTGTCCAAGTTTTGTATCTCCGTAAGAGTACCATGAACCTGCCTTTTTGATAATTCCAAAATCAACGCCTAAATCTACAATCTCTCCATTTTTAGAAATTCCTTCTCCAAACATTACATCAAATTCAGCAATTCGGAAAGGTGGAGCAACTTTGTTTTTAACTATTTTAACTTTAACGCGGTTACCAGAAACTTCGTCAGAATCTTTAATTTGAGAAATACGACGAATATCTAAACGTACTGAAGCATAAAATTTTAATGCATTACCACCAGTTGTAGTTTCCGGGTTACCGAACATTACACCAATTTTATCACGCAACTGGTTAATGAAAATACAGCAACATCCTGTTTTAGAGATTGTACCTGTTAATTTACGTAAAGCCTGGCTCATTAAACGGGCATGTAAGCCCATTTTACTGTCGCCCATTTCGCCTTCAATTTCACTTTTTGGTACCAATGCAGCAACAGAGTCGATTACGATTACATCAATTGCACCAGAACGGATTAAATTATCCGCAATTTCTAGAGCCTGCTCGCCATTATCGGGTTGAGAGATTAAAAGATTATCGGTATCAACACCTAATTTCTTGGCATAAAACTGATCGAAAGCATGCTCTGCATCTATAAAAGCAGCAATACCACCTTTTTTCTGTGCCTCAGCAATAATATGTGTGGCCAAAGTTGTTTTACCTGAAGATTCAGGACCATAAATTTCGATTACTCTGCCTTTTGGAATACCACCAATGCCTAAAGCAATATCCAAACTAATTGATCCAGTTGAAATAAAATCAATTGGTTCAATAGCGGTATCGCCAAGTTTCATTATGGTGCCTTTGCCATAAGATTTTTCTAATTTATCTAGTGTTAATTGTAGGGCTTTTAATTTATCAGGATTTGCGCTTGCCATTTTTGTTGTGATTTGATTACGTAAATATAATTGATTGTTCGGCTAATATGCTCGTATGTTTATAAGTAATAATACTAAAATATTTAGCTAAGTTAATGGTTTTTTAGCTAATGTCAATAGTAAAGTGAAAATAATTTAAGCATTATGTTTATCTCGCTCATTTTGAGCCGTTAAGCGCTCAAAGTATCTGCACATATAAGTGATTTCGCACATCGCACATTTAGGGTTTCTGGCTACGCAAACATATCTGCCATGTAAAATCAGCCAATGGTGGGCAATATGAATATCATGCTCGGGCAAATTTTTAACCAAATCCTTTTCAACAGCTAATGGAGTTTTTCCATTCGTTAACCCCAGTCGATTGGCCACGCGAAAAACGTGTGTATCAACGGCCATCGCTGGTGCATTGTAAATTACAGAGGCAATTACATTTGCCGTTTTCCGCCCAACGCCTGGCATTTTTTGAAGGTCATCTATACCTGATGGAACCACATCATTAAATTCGTTAACCAAAATGTTAGCCATTCCAACCAAATGCTTGGCCTTGTTGTTGGGGTAACTGATGCTTTTTATATAATCAAAAACTAGGTCTGGTGTAACTTCGGCGAGTGCCCTTGCATTTGGAAAACGTTGAAATAAAGCTGGCGTAACCATATTTACCCTTTTATCGGTACACTGTGCCGATAAAATTACCGCAACTAAAAGCTGATAAGGATTATTATAGTGCAATTCTGTTTCAGCATCGGGCTGCTTTGCCGAAAAATGTTCTACAAAAAGTTTATAACGTTCTTTTTTAAGCATGGGCAAATATAGCTATCAAGTTATGAGTATCAAGTATCAAGAGCTACGTTGAATCATTAATTTCCATTAGCAACTTGTCGCATTCGGCGAAAGCATTATAAAGGAATTTATTTCTATGTTTTTCGCCCTGCCCACTAAACGAAACTGATTTCCCAATTAGGCTCTGCATCCATTGTTTGGTTTGCTGGCAATAAGACTGATCTTCTGTTTTTAAATAGTTAAAGGTGTTAAACCTATTATAGCAAGACATGGAATCCTTAAAATCGACCAGATAAGAAATGCTTCCCAAAACATCGCAGTTAAACCAATTAAAAGTATGGCTGGGATCAATGGTCTTTTTACTGCTAATGGCATACATGTTCATGTCGGTAAGACAATATCTTACCTGTTCAATTATTTGTTTAGCGAACATTTTCGATACATAACCAGCTTCGTATGCGTATCGTATCTGTTCAATTGTGCCATGAACAGTATCCTTTGCCCAAATTTCTGTACAGGGAATTTCCAGATAAATCTGGTTAAGTTCTTTTGAAATTGATATGATTTCCTCGTCAAAGAGATTTGGATCGAATTTTATTTCCGTATTCATCACGCTATCAGACCAAAAGAAAAGCTTAAAGCACGTTAGTTCCGGGTATTTAAAAAAATGGAACAACGGAATATCATCTGTGGTAATGGTAATGTGTTTCTGTTTACTCTGCTGTATTTGTTTAAGATTTTTTAACAAATCCTTAAGATACATTAGCATATTCGGAATTTCCTGATCTACGCTTAAATAATCGAAAGTTACAGTCGGCAACTGGTTTGGCTTATACAAAAATGGAACGCCAAAACTATCTGAGAGTTTTACAATCTGCTGCAGGTTTAAAATGCTGGTCCCCCTAATTTTCTTATAAGCTTCGTTTGTGCTAATTGCCAGTGCATCGGCTATGCTTAATGCCAAATTTTGATAGTTGGGTAGCGAAGATTTAATAGACTCAAAAAATATCACTTGGTGATTAATCATAAAGAATATCTTAATGATTGAAGTTAACAAAAAATAATATCTAATAAAATTTATTGTACCCAATGTTTTGTAATTAATAATCTTAAAGATTTTATATAGATTAATTTATATTTTTTTAAATTATAGATTATCTGTTCTATAATCTATTTAGATAATTCTTCTTTTTTATCATTTCTATTTTTGATTGTCTGCTAACTCATGCACGATATAAATAGAAATAAAATGAAAACTATAATTATTGTATTTGCGCTGGTCTTATCAATTGGTTTAGCAAGCGCTCAAGATCGGGGAGATGTTTTTTTCAACTCCCTTAGTGGTGGCGTTGAATTTGGCGCAGCAACTTTAAAGGAGCCTTTAATATCTGGCTTTATTGGATTTAATAAACCAAACTCTTATTTAAAATTAAAATTTTCCTCACTTTCTCAAGAAATGTATGAGGTAAATGTAAATGGAGAAGAAACTAAAAAGCCAGGCTTTTCTGAGGTTGGGTTAATGTTTGGCAAACGGCTAAAGCTTAATCCCAATAACAGATTTGAGTTTGGGGCTGGAGTGGGGCTTATCGCCGATTTACGGAAATATGATGAATCGAACAGTAATACGTTGAGGGAAAAAATAATACAGAAAAACGCAGTGGGCTTAATTGGAGAGATTAAATACATTTTTCGATTTGTAGATGGTGTCGGTGTTTCGGTATCCATAAACGGTAACCTCAATCAACAAAAAAGTTTTGCTGCTGCAGGTTTAGGTTTGGTTTTTAATTCAAAATTGATTCAATAGTATGAAAAAGCACATATTAACATTATCGCTGGTTTTGGGTTATTGCATAGCCTTTGCTCAACAGGATACACTTCATAAAAATCGTAAAACCTATTTTGGATTAGGCTTTAGTTTTGGGAAGGGTAATATAGATAGGACTTATGGTGATCTATTCATCTATGTAGAACAGAAGAGTTATTATCTGGCACTTAAAACTTCTGGAATAGATGAGATAAAACTTTTTGGGAGTCAGCCCGATTTAGTGGTATCTGACCTGAGTTTAATTGCTGGTAAAAGAATAACCTTAGATCGATATAATACGTTTCAGGTGGGTTTGGGTATTTCTATGTTTGAGCAACAGACCAAGGGAGCAATTATCCCCAGAGAGGGAAAGGCATGCCTTTTCTGTTCGACCAATTATGAAATAATTAAGAAGAAACAATTCGGTGTTCCCTTCGAGGTTCGATATCACCTCAATCTGGATCGTACCGCTTCCTTAAACCTTGGTTTTTCTGCCAACTTAAATAAGCTCAACAGCTATTGTGCCATTTCTATCGGGACAACTATAGGGCGACTGAGGGATCGAATTAAAAAACGCTAGTGGATGGCTGCATATTCAGATTTGACAACGGGAAGTTCGGTTTCTGAAGTTTTAGAGGAATTTCTTCTGATTAACCAGAAAGCAAAGAAAGATCCAATAAGCGCCATTGCTGCACCCACATATGCAGGAGAAGTATAATCAAAACCGTAAACCAATGGAAGTCCGCCAAAAAAAGCACCCAATGCATTTCCAATATTAAAACTGGCCTGACTGGCCGATGCTGCAAGCATTTCCGAGCCTTTAGCGGTTTGGATCATCAACATTTGGATAGGGGCAGCAAGTGCAAAAGAAACAGCGCCGGTAATAAACGTCATTAATAGGGCTAATACTTGGTTGCCCGAAACAAAGTGAACAATGGTTAGTGTGATGACCATTATGATTAATAACGCTGCCGATGCTTTTGCAGGAGAATATTTGTCTGCCAAAATACCGCCAATAAAATTGCCAGCCATCATGCCTAAACCCGCTAACATTAAAATATAGGTTACATTTTCTGCATCGAAACCGGCAACTTCTGTCATTAATGGGGCGATATAACTATACCATGTAAATAATCCGCCCGTGCCAATAGAAATCATGAATATAATAATCCATGCATCTCTCTTTTTAAAAAAGCTTAACTCTGCTTTTAAATCGCGATTTTTGGTTGCCTCGAGAGCTGGTAGCCAAAGCTTTAAACAAAATAAGGTAATCAATCCTACTGCTACTACGACTGCAAAAGAAATTCTCCAGGAAAAATTATGGCCAATAAATGTTCCGAGCGGAACGCCAATAACATTTGCAATGGTTAGGCCCATAAACATAAGCGAAACAGCTTGAGCTTCCTTTCCTTTTTTTGCTATGCGGCTCGCTACTACAGAACCCACTCCAAAAAATGCTCCATGAGGTAAACCAGAAAGTAATCTTGCTATAAATAAAGTATCGAAAGTAGGCGCAAAGGCAGAAAATGCATTAAAGACCGTAAACATGGCCATTAAGGCAATGAGGATCTTTTTTGGTGGATATTTTCCAGCGATCATAATCAGTAACGGCGCACCAATTACAACACCCAAAGCATAAGCAGAGATCAAATGTCCCGCCTGAGGGATGGTTACATTTAAATCTTTTGCAATATCCGGAAGTAAGCCCATCATAACAAATTCTGTTATTCCGATGCCCAGTCCGCCTAAAGTAAGTGGGATTAAGTTCTTATTCATAGGGTGCTTAGTGTTAAAATTACACTATGTAAAGGTAAGACTTTTTCAACCAATGAATTGTAAAATTCAAGCCATTTTGATCCGGCTAAAACTTAATAGGTAAAATTGAAAGGTAGCGGAGAAAATCAAGTTGCTCGGAATAGACAAATTTTAATGGTGGATACATAAAAAAAAGCTGCCTCACTTTGTAAGGCAGCTTTTTTGGCTCGTGTAAAATTTACTTCGATTTGCTGTAAGCTAAAATCCTGTTGATGGTTTCATCCTGAGGATTTGTTAGCAGTCCATCCAACTTACTTTTGATTTGATCATAAAATAAGTCGATATCAGCATCGGATTCATTATCAGTTGTAGACTGAAACATGTTTTGGGTTGGTAAATTTACATTTGTTTTTGATGTAGAGGTTTTTGTCATAAGCAACTAAATGTTTTTGTTTTATAAACTTAACGATAGTTGCAATGCTTTATTTCAATCACTAAAACATTTTATGTAACTTTTTTATTACCCTTTATAGGTCATCTCCTTTGTCTTAAGCATTTTGCGCAAATTACTCAAAGCATATCGCATTCTACCTAAAGCTGTATTGATGCTTACATCAGTTAAATCGGCTATTTCTTTAAAGCTCAAATCTGCATAATGGCGCATAAGAAGCACTTCTTTCTGCTCATCGGGCAATAAATGAATCATTGCTTTTAAATCTTTATGCGTTTGGTCGCGGAGCATTTTTTCTTCTGCACTCTCATCATAAAAGTGTAGCATATTAAATACATCCATTCCATCAGAACTCGTAATGATAGGAGTTCTTTTCTCTTTTCTAAAATAATCGATAACTAAGTTGTGCGCAATACGCATTACCCAAGGTAAGAACTTGCCTTCCTCGTTGTATCGTCCAGATCGCAAGGTGTTAATTACTTTGATAAAAGCATCTTGAAAAATATCCTCCGCCAGATATTGGTCTTTAACCAATAAGTAGATAGAAGTATAAATTTTGCTTTTATGTCTTCGTAAAAGTTCCTGCAATCCATTCTCGTTCCCGGTAATGTATAACTTTACCAGGTCCTGATCATTATATGATTGTAAATTCATAGGTTTACCTACACTAAATCCCGTACTATTTGCTAAAAATTAATTTGTAGATGTTTAATTTCTATAGCTTCTCTCCTATGTTTTTGACTGTTGTTAGTTTGGTTCTGAGGTTGTTAATAATCAAAGAAAGTGTTTTTTTTATCAAAAAACAAAAAATAAAATGTTAAAAAATAAATTAACCGTCTCAGTACCCTATTTTTGTATGTTTTTAAAACCCTTGTTTAACACTGGGGTTTATATTTTATATTCTTGATAATACATGAGCAAAAACGAAGCCGAAAAAGATCCGCATAAAAATATTATTATAAAAGGTGCCCGGGTGCACAACCTAAAAAACATAGATGTTGCCATTCCGAAAAATAAATTGGTGGTCATTACAGGTATGTCGGGTTCGGGTAAATCATCGCTTGCATTCGATACCTTATATGCTGAAGGTCAACGTCGTTATGTAGAAAGCTTATCTTCTTACGCCCGCCAATTTATGGGGCGTATGAATAAACCTGATGTAGATTATATTAAGGGTATTGCCCCTGCAATTGCCATTGAGCAAAAGGTAATTACCTCTAATCCGCGTTCTACTGTTGGTACATCAACAGAGATTTACGATTATTTAAAACTTTTATTTTCTCGGATCGGAAAAACAATTTCCCCCGTTTCAGGCAATGAGGTTAAAAAGGATTCGGTAAGTACAGTTGTAGATTATGTAAGTTCTATGCCTGAGGGTACAACCGTTACCATTTTTTGTCCTTTATACCCGCATAATAACCGAACAATTAAAGAAGAACTTGCTATTTTATTGCAAAAGGGATTTTTAAGAGTTCTGATTGAAAATAAAATAGAAAAGATAGAAACTGTTTTGGATGATGCAGATTTTAAAGATACTGAGTTAACCGATGATAAAACTGTTCAAATATTAATCGATCGAATAGTAACCAACCAGGAGGAAGAAACCTTAAGTAGATTGGCAGATTCTACGCAAACTGCTTTTTTTGAAGGTAAGGGCGATTGCTATGTTGAGGCTAATGGTGTAACCAAGCATTTTAGCGATCGATTTGAGCTGGATGGAATGCGCTTTGAAGAACCAACGCCAAACTTTTTCTCGTTTAATAATCCGTATGGTGCCTGCAAGCGTTGCGAAGGTTATGGAAATGTAATTGGAATAGACGAAGATTTAGTAATTCCTGATAAAAGCAAAAGTGTTTATGATAACGCAATAGCGCCTTGGCGTGGAGAAAAAATGAATGTCTGGCTACAAAATTTTGTTAAAGCTGCACCAAAATTTGATTTCCCAATACACAGGCCTTATAGCGGATTAACTGAAAAGGAACAACAGCTACTTTGGACAGGAAATAAATATTTTGCGGGTTTAAATGCTTTTTTTAAAGAGTTAGAGGAACAGACTTACAAAATCCAATATCGTGTAATGTTGTCTCGCTATCGCGGAAAAACCACGTGCCCAGATTGTAAAGGTTCTCGTTTGCGTAAAGATGCTTCGTATGTTAAAATTGCAGAAAGATCGATCATCGATGTTGTTTTAATGCCCCTAGCTAAAGCGTTGACTTTCTTTAATGAGCTAAAACTTAACGAAAACGATACTAAAATAGCTAAGAGATTACTGGCTGAAATTAATAACCGTTTCCTGTATTTAAATAATGTAGGGTTAGGTTATTTAACCTTAAATCGATTATCGAATACCTTGTCGGGAGGAGAATCGCAGAGAATTAACCTTGCCACCTCACTGGGAAGTAGCTTAGTAGGTTCTATTTACGTTTTAGATGAACCAAGCATCGGCTTGCATCCTCGAGATACCAATAAACTGATTGAAGTTTTGATTTCATTAAGAAATGTTGGAAATACCGTAATCGTAGTTGAACATGAAGAAGAAATGATGCGTGCGGCCGATTACATTATAGATATTGGTCCTGAAGCAGGTACACATGGCGGAAATTTAGTATTCAGTGGCAATTACGAAGAAATTCTAACTGATAAAAAAAGTTTAACTGGCCGTTATTTAGCTGGGATTGAGAAAATTGCGATCCCAGAAAAAAGAAGGAAATGGAAAGATCACGTACTAATTAAGGGTGCTAGAGAAAACAACCTGAAAAATGTTGACGTTAAATTTCCCCTTGGTGTTTTCACTGCTGTAAGCGGAGTTTCAGGTTCTGGTAAAACGAGTTTGGTTAAAAAGATTTTATATCCAGCCTTGCAAAAGGCTATTGGAAATTACGCAGGTGAACAGACTGGTGCCTATGATGGCATTTTTGGTAATTATGATTTGGTAAGCGCTGTAGAAATGGTCGATCAAAATCCTATTGGTCGTTCTAGTCGTTCTAATCCAGTAACTTATGTAAAAGCATGGGATGATATTCGTGCATTATTTTCTGGTTTGGCAGCTGCAAAAGCTGCGGGTCTAAAACCAGCAGCCTTTTCTTTTAATGTAGAGGGTGGTCGTTGTGATGTGTGCCAAGGCGAGGGCGAAGTTAAAATCGAAATGCAATTTATGGCCGATATTTATCTGCCTTGCGAAGCATGTGGAGGCAAGCGGTTTAAGCAACAGGTTTTAGATGTAACGTATAAAGAAAAAAATGTATCCGAAATTCTCGACATGACTATTGAGGAGGCCGTCGATTTCTTTAAGGATGAACAGAAAATTTTAAATAAATTAAATCCTTTGGTTGATGTTGGTTTAGGTTATGTGCACTTAGGGCAGTCTTCCAATACCTTATCAGGCGGAGAAGCGCAACGAATAAAACTGGCATCTTTCTTAATCAAAGGAAACAATGCCAACAAAACTGTATTTATTTTTGATGAACCAACTACCGGCTTACATTTTCACGATATTAAAAAATTGCTTAAGGCATTAAATACGCTCATAGAGCAGGGAAATACCATTTTGGTTATCGAACACAATATGGATATGATAAAATGCGCCGATTGGGTTATTGATATTGGTCCTGAAGGAGGAGATGGCGGTGGTCATGTTGTTTTTGAAGGAGTTCCTGAGGATTTAGCAAAAGAAAAAACTTCTTATACGGGAAAATATTTAGCATCGCATTTAAATTTAAATCCATAATTTCGGCAATGCTTTTTCTAACGTTTTTCATAGGCATCATCCTCAACGCCATGGGCTATATTCCCCCTGGCAATATTAACTTAACCGTTGCGCAACTTGCCATTAATAAAGGCATGCGCCAAGTTTGGTATTTTATTCTCTCTTTCTCTTGCGTAGAAGTATGTTTTACTTTTGGTATGATGCGCTTTGCCCGCTGGGCAATGAGTGACATCAATCCGAATGAAGCCGTAAGCGAGGTTCGGCTGGGTACCCTGGTAGATTGCTTTATGATTTTGATGTTCTTGGTAATGGGAACCATTACTTGGAGAAACCGAAAGAAAGTACCTAAAACGAGTAGTAAAAAGGAAGATAAACGAAGCGGAAGTGTTTTATATGGCTTAATTTTAGGGGTTTTAAATCCTGTTCAAATTCCCTTTTGGCTGTTCTTTGGTAATTATGTAATTCTGCACCAATGGATCGAAACAGATTATTTATCGCTAATCATTTTCGCTTTAGGTTCGGGTTTTGGTTCTGCTGGCGCGTTATATTTATATGCACATTTTGCAACCTATATTCAGGAGAAGTTTGCGTTGAGCAGCTTAATTGTAAATAAATCTATAGCGATTTTCTTATTCGTTTTGGCAGCTTACTTAATTGTTAAACAGCTGATTATAATTTTGTAAGTTTTAAAATAATCTTGGTTTGTGTAACCTCAATCAAGGCCGGATAAAAAGCTATTTTAAAAACTCTACATTCCAAATCTTTTCTGCTTTTCTACCAATCAGCCAAAAAGAAGCCGCCAATACAGAAAAGAATAAGGCTTTGTGCCAGCTATCCCAAAAGTATTCGAAATATCGGGTGTACAGGTTAATGAAAAGGAAAGTAATACCAAACTCGCGTGCAATATCATCATGGTATTTTAAGCCGAAAACGGTGCTAATTACACATACCGCTGCAGAAATGAGCGCCCAATAAAATAAACTTAATTGCCTTACATTGTACCATTCCTCCAAGCTTGCAAAGTTTCCGAAAACGGATAATGCCCAAAGTGATACAAACAAATATACCATCCCAGCGATATAAGTAACCTGAAAAAAGTGTTTGGTTCTGGGCAACGCCTTCATAATGAAAGAAACTGCAGTTAAGATTGCACCAAATGCCACAAAACGTAAAGGATAATTCATTCCAAGGAAATAATAGTTCCACCGACTTAAATATCCAGTTTCCGTTCCGAACCAGGCGCCTAATGAAATTAAAGCGAAGATCCAGATCAGTCTCGAACTGAAAATGTAACCCAATACAGCGTAAATAAATACTGAAATTAAAATTAAGATAGAGAAATTACCCGAGCCGTTATCCACCGCTTTCCCAAAATAAGCTATTGCATTGGCTGTTAAAAGTATAGCCGAAAAAACAATTGCCTCGTTACTAAACTTTAAATGTGCTAATTTTTTCTTTCTTCTGAAACCCAAAATATATAACCAAGCCGCCAAGCCACCAGAAACTAGGGCAATAACAATGTTTGGTGTATTGTAAACTCTTTTAAGATAATTAAGAATAGAATTATCGATTAAAAGTGAGCCTAATGCAATAAAACCACAGGCTAGTGCTACCCAAAAGGCATATTGTGCAAGACGAAGCCAATCAAAATTTTTCGCTTCATAACTCTTTCGAAGCTTTGTGCCCGTTTCTTCGTTAATTAAGCCATCGGTTTGCCATTGCTCAATCATATCATCAAGAAACTCACTTTTTTCTCTATCGATTTTCATAGGTTAGGTTGTATGCGAAGATATAAAATTAGAATCAAGATAAAAGTATCAAGCATCAAAACCAATTTCTTCAATCAAATAACTTCCTTAATTTTCTTATTATTTCCAACAATCCAGATAACATCACCATTATCAAATACGAAATCTGATGATGGATTTAAAATCTTATCTGCTCCCCGTTCTATGCCAACAATTAATGCCTGTGCTTTCTCTCTAATTCCGGCATTCCTAATGCTTAAGCCGTAAACGGATGATTCGTTATTTACAACTACTTTCTGAAGCGTCATTTCTTTATCAGGAAAGCTTTTTTCGGATTCCGTTTCAGGAATATCAACTTCCAATATACTTTTTACTGAAGCGAGTTGATCATCGGCACCAATTAAAAGCAGCTTATCATTTGGATATAACCGTTCATCTCGACCAGGTGTTGGGATATTGTTCCTTCCTCGTTCAATCATAGCGATGTTTACACCATATTTCTCACGGATCATAAGTTCGGCCAAAGTTTTGCCAACTACTTCAGATTCAGGCGAAACCATTAATTCTGCCAAATGCGTATCCCATGGTAAAATTGCGGGTTTTTGATTTTCTCTAGCATTTAAATTTAGCATGAAACGTTTCTCCAGCTTATCGTAAAACGATTGAAGTTTTCTCGAAAAGATAATCATTCCGAAAACGATTAAACCAAGCGCAATTACGGCCGCTACCCAAGTGTCGAAAAATTCGTACATTAAAAAGCCAACAAAGAATATACCGAGTGCAATTCTGAAAAACTCAATGGCTATTAACGGACCTCGGGTATATTTTTTATTCAACCAAAGGTGAGCATAAGCTGTTTTCTGAATTCTCCTAATGGATAGCGCCCATAAAAAAGGCGACATTAATACAAATGAAACCACTACGCTTATAATGATTGAAGTTAAATTATTCGCGATGTTTTTTACGATAAAGGGTTGCACGTACCTATAGGCCAAAAAGATTATGGCGATAATAATCACGGAGTGGATAATGGTATTGAAAATATAAGAACGCAAAAGTATTTTCCAATCGCTTAATGTCGTGATACCCTCTGTACTCGAACTGTATCTTTCAATTCCATCAAGCCATTTTTGTGGCAGTTTTCTTTTTAATAATTGGTAGAATGGCTCTGATAATTTTATTAAATATGGTGTTGTAAACGTTGTGATTGCTGCTACTGCAACCGCAATTGGATAGAGAAAATCGCTGGTTACTTTTAAGGTTAAACCCAAAGATGCAATAATGAAAGAGAACTCCCCGATTTGTGCCAAACTCATTCCGGATTGCACCGAGGTTTTTAACGGTTGCCCAGACAATAATGCGCCCAGTATAGTAAAGATGATTTTACCTAAAATTACAACTAATGAAGCAACAAGAATAGGTATTGCATATTTGACGAGCATTGATGGATCAATCAGCATACCTACAGATACAAAAAATACGGCAGCAAATAAATCTTTAACAGATTTGGTCAAATGCTCTATTCTTTCGGCCTGAGTGGTTTCAGCAAGAATAGACCCCATAATAAATGCGCCTAGGGCAGGAGAGAAGCCTACTTTGTCTGCCAAAAGAACCATTACCAAACATAAAGCAAGAGATACCACGAGCATGGTTTCATCATTCATTAATTTTTTTGTTGCCTTTAAAAAAGAAGGAACTAAAAATATACCACCCAAGAACCAGAGTACGAGAAAAAAAGCCAGCTTTAAGATAGAGTAAAGCATCTCTGTTCCTGCAGATTGCTGACTAACTGCCAAGGTTGAAAATAATACCAACAACAAAATGGCCACCAAATCTTCTACAATTAAAACACCAAATACCAGGCCTGCAAACTTTTTATGTTTAAGCCCGAGTTCTTCGAATGCTTTTATGGTAATCATGGTTGATGAGATAGACAGAATTCCGCCGAGAAACAAACTATCCATATCTCTCCAGCCCATTGCCTTTCCAACTAAATAACCAGCAAGGATGATAAATAAAACCTTCACGATTGCCGTGATCGAAGCAGAGCCTCCCACCTTAACCAATTTTTTGAAACTGAATTCTAAACCCAAACTAAACAGAAGGAAGATTACTCCAATCTCTCCCCAAATGTTAATGCTTTTGGTATCGGTTACGGACGGAAAAAAACTTAGGTGAGAACCAACAAGAAGTCCGGCTAAAATATAACCCAGCACTAGAGGTTGTTTAATTCTTTTAAATATGAGGGTGGTTATGCCTGCTGCGGCAAGAATTAGCCCTAGATCGGCAATTAAATCTGGTAAGTGCATATATAATAAAAATGAGTTTAATTTGAAGTAATAATCTTTATAAGCATAATTTAATATGCTCTACTTTTTAAAAAAATATAACTGCAATCTGCAGTTTAAGAAATTACACTGTTTACCAAAAAAAATGTTTCGGGTAAAGCATTTTAAACAAACACCAATAATTATATTTTAGCCTTTTAGTGAGGGGTTTTGAATCGATCTTTCTGTGTAACACTTGAAGAAAAACCAAATACAAGAGTGCTAAAAAAGAGCCCGAAGAAATTTTCAATGTAGAATTGGAGATGAAATCTCTTTGGAAGCTTTCGTTTTCCTGATGATAATTTGAATGGGATTTTGAGATTTCTTTGGCTGAAAAAAAGCTTTCTTTGATGTTGCAATTTTTCACATTGGTTCCTGCTTTCTGCGATGCGAAACCCGCAAAACTTAATGAACTAAGAAGAAAAAATAAAATATAAAAAAGCCTCATTGCCGTAAATATAACGAAAATGAGGCTTTTTTGAAAGTAAAAGATGTTTCAAGTCTATTTGGAAACCGAATTAAAATAATCTAAAGTTGCTTCTTTATCTTTTTGCAATTGAACGGTAAGGGCTTCCAAGCCTGTAAATTTTACATCGTGGCGCAAGAATTTTAAAAAGTTCATTTTAATATCCTGACCGTAAATTTCTTGGTTAAAATCGAAGATATTAACCTCAATGTTTCTCGTCATTCCGTTTATGGTGGGACGTTGCCCGATGTAGGCCATGCCTTTAAAAGTTGAAAGTTTAAAGTTGAACGTTGAACGTTGAGACGTAGAATTATCGAGCAAATTATCTTCCAACTTCTGACTTCCGACTTCGGACTTTTCACTTTCCAAACCCATTTCTACCGTTACAGCGTAAATGCCATCTCCTGGAATAAGTTTGTATGTTTCCTCAACAAAGATATTTGCTGTTGGGAAGCCAATTGTTCTACCAATTTTATCGCCTTTAATTACTCTTCCAAAAATGGAAAAAGGATAACCCAAATAATCTTTGGCTAAACTTACATCGCCTTCTAAAAGTGCCTGACGTATTTTTGTAGAACTTACGGCAACATCGTGAATATCCTGCTCCATGATTTCTTCTACAGTAAAGCCATAATGTAATCCAGCGCTTTTTAAATCGCTTAAATTTCCAGATCGGTCCTTGCCAAAACGATGATCGTAACCAATAATGATGTGTTTGGTACCGATATTATCTACGAGGGTATCTTTAATGTAATTTTCGGGAAGCTGATTGGAAAAGTCTCTTGTAAAAGGCGTAATAATTAGATGATCAACTCCCAAACTTTCTAAAATTTCGGCTTTTTCATTAATGGTATTGATCATTTTTAAATCCTGGTTTTCAGGATCGATAATCATTCGTGGATGCGGGAAAAAAGTTAGGATGACACTCTCGCCATGATTTGCCTTGGCTTTTTCGACCAATTGTTTGATGATTTTTTGGTGTCCGAAATGAACGCCATCAAAAGTACCGATGGTTACAATTGCATTATCCAGCTTTTTAAAATCGGAAAGGTTATTATATATTTTCAAGGGTGAATTTTATTTTAATAAATTGGGTTTTGCATTAGGAATGGAAGCGGTATCTCCTGATTTTTCATCGGGAATTTAGCGTACAGCCCGACCCCTTGCACAGCTTGAGGGCATGCCCAAATTCTTATTATTTGTTTTTAATGTAATGCATGGCGCTTTACTACGCCGCCTTTTAAATCGGCTATTTGTTGTTGAATTACAAATGCATCGGCATCTATTTGCCTAATTGCTGTTTGTAATTTGCTCATTTCTAGTTTTGTAACAACTGTAAATATAATATCTATATCTTTTTTTTCGCCATAGCCACCTTCTCCTTTGTAAATGGTAACACCACGTTTCATTTCGTTAATTATGAAGCCTTTAATGGCGTCCTGATGCTCGGAAATAATGGTTACCCCTGTGTATTGTTCTATTCCGTTAACGATGAAATCTATCGTACTCGAAGCAGATAAATAGGTTAGGATTGCATAAAGTGCTGTTTCGATGTTTAAAAAATAGGCTGCAAAGGCAAAAATTATAATGTTTAGAATTAAAATAATATTGCCTACCGTTAAAATGCTGTTTTTACTGATGTATAAGGCCAGAACTTCGGTTCCATCGATAACACAGCCTCCACGCATGGCCAAACCGATTCCGCCACCCAGAAACAAACCGCCAAAAAATGCAATCAATAGTTTATCGTGGGTAATGGGTTGGAAGGGTAGAACAATTAGCGCGACAGATAATGCAGCAATGGCAACTGCGGTTTTTATGGCAAAACCTTTTCCAATTTGCCGATAACCTAATATTACAAAGGGAATATTTATAATTACGATTAAGTAGGAAAGTTTAAAGCCAGTTAATGTGCTAATCAATAGAGAAATACCGGTAACACCTCCATCAATAAAATGGCTTGGCATTAAAAAACTTTTTAAACCGAAACATGCTGAGGTAACTCCGGCAATTATGAGAAGAAGTTCTTTTATAAATCTGGTATTCCTGTTTTTAATGTGGTTCATACTTCAGCCTGAGTTTTAGCTTCTTCTTTCTTACTGCGAATATAATTAACGAGTTCTAAAACCTCAAACGCATTACTAAGCAAAAAGTTTCCGCTCCGTGTACGAACAAGTTTAGAAAGATAGGCACCACTGTTAAGTGATTTGCCAAAATCGGAGATGAGCGAGCGGATGTAAGTTCCTTTGCTGCAGACGATTCTAAAATCGATTTCGGGTAACGCGATGCGGGTTATCTCAAATTCTGGAACAGTTACAAAACGTTTGCGCAGTTCTACTTCCTCGCCCAAACGGGCCTTAACATATAAGCGCTCGCCATTAACTTTCACTGCAGAGTGTGCCGGGGGATATTGTTCTATATCGCCGATGAATTGCGGAGTTGCGGCGTAAATTTGTTTTTCGGTAATCTGGCTGATGTCGAAAGTTTCATCCACTTCAGTTTCCATATCGAAAGAAGGGGTTGTTGCCCCTAAAATCATGGTTCCGGTATATTCTTTTTCTTCTGCCTGAAAAGTATCTATCTGCTTGGTTAATTTACCGGTGCAAATAATAAGCAAACCGGTAGCCAGCGGATCTAATGTGCCGGCATGCCCAACTTTTAACTTTAATGGTTTCAAAGAATTACGGATTTTGCCAACCACATCAAAAGAAGTCCATTTGTATGGCTTATTAATTAAAAGCAGTTCGCCTTCGGCAAAATTGAATTCTTTAAATTTTGGATTTTCTGTACTCACGAATCTTTTTTGCGCAAAGATACAGATTCAATGTTGTTTAGTCGATTTTTTTAGCGCACAGATGCGCACAGATAAACTCAGATTGTTTTTTGAAAATGATTATTTACTTATACTTTAATTTATTAATAGCTAATCAGCAATAGCCTCTATATAATTTGTAAGTTATGGCCGGTTAACAACAGGATGATAATTGCCAAACCTGCTGCAATTCTATACCACCCGAAAACTCTGAAACCATGCTTATTTAAATAACCGATAAAGCTTTTAATGGCAAGTAGAGCAACTACAAAAGCAATTACATTACCGATGATAAGCAAATTGGTTTGATCGTGCGAAATGGTGTGGCCTTCTTTATAAAAATCGTAAAGCTTTTTGCCTGTTGCCGCAAACATGGTTGGTACAGCTAAAAAGAATGAAAATTCTGCAGCTACTTTTCTGCTTAACTTTTGGCTCATACCGCCAACAATAGTCGCTCCAGAACGGGAAACGCCAGGAATCATGGCAATACATTGAAAGAAACCAATTTTTAAAGCGGTTAGATAGGTTACATCTTCTTCTTCGTTAACTGTCGGTTTGTTAAACCATTTATCTACAAATAACAAAATAACGCCACCAACTAACAATGATATTCCAACAGCCATTGGACTTTCCAGAAGTTCGTCTATTTTTTTGCTTAGCAATAAGCCAAATACAGCAGCCGGAATGAAAGCAACAATTAGCTTTAAGTAGAAATTAACCGATTTGAAAAAGCGCTTGAAGTACAGCACCAAAACTGAAAGAATGGCACCAAGCTGTATTGCAATGGTAAATAGTTTAACAAATGGTTCGCTTGCAATTCCCATAAAAGAAGATGCAATAATCATATGCCCTGTACTGGATACTGGCAAAAATTCCGTTAATCCTTCTACAATAGCAAGGACAATGGCTTCGAAAGAATTCATATTTTATTTAATTGGGCTAATCCCACTTTATTTTTATTTTATAATCCTTTAGTTTTTTATCTTTTGATATTAAAACTAAATTTTCTGTAATGGCCTGCGAAACTATAATTCGATCAAAGGGATCGTTATTGATAAAATTAAGTGTTAACAGTGTGGCAAGGTGAGTTTCGTTTATTGAAATAATTTCGATTTGATTTCTTTCTGCAAACCGAAACAGTTCATTAAAATCTAGCTTTAAGTCAAGCTTTCCAATCTGCTTTTTAATGGCTATTTCCCATAAAGAAGCTATACTTAAAAAACAAGGGTTATCAATTGTCGAAATTTCTTTTTTAATCGAAACGGGTAATTGATTATCGCCGGCAACAAACCATAAAAAAGTATGGGTATCTAGTAAGTATGCCATTAAATATAATCTGCAAACATTTCTAGAGGTTCATCAAAATCATCAGACATTTTGATTTTGCCCTTAGCGTAACCAAACTCACGCGATTTTAATTTAGGTTTATTGGAACTTTTTGTCTTTAAGAATTCAACAAAATCTGCAACTTCTTGCCTAAGATTCATAGGAAGCGAATTTATTTCGATCTGAAGATTCGTTGTTGTCATACTTCTAAGTTAAAAAAAAGCGATAATTATAACAAATTTTACTTTTTTAAAACAGCGTAGATCCCAAAGCCAAAACCAAATAGCACAACAAGCGGCGCAAGTAATGTTCTTCTGAAATCATAAATGTCGCCAGTGGTTCCCATCATTAAAATGAAACCAACGGCTACAATTGCAATGCTGATTAACAATAATTGATAGTTTTTTTTGCCAAAAACCAATTCGTTTTGTTTGGTGTCTTTGATATCCTTAAAAATCGGACTTGCTTTTTTTTCTGCCATTATCTATATAGATGATAAGATTTTAAACGTAAATATCTGCTTACAGCAAACCAGGTACTAATACCTGTTATAAAAATACCGATGATTATTAATCCGACAAATACGAAACCAAATTCTTTGTAGTTGTTTAGGATTATAATTTCTGGTACTTCTTTGCGTGCATAAATTAATGTTGCCAATAAGATGATGATTGCTATAAAGGCAGCAATTAAACCATGCAAAGCAGCAAATAATAAGAAAGGACGTCTGATAAAATTTTTCGTTGCACCAACAAGCTGCATACTTTTAATTAAAAAACGCTGAGAGTAAATGGCCAACCGTATCGTATTGTTTATCAGCGCTATAGAAATAACCAAGAGTAAAAGCGCAAAGGCTAAAATAATCAATCCAATGGTATTGATATTCTTGTTTACCATATCAATTAATGAGCTTTGATAAACCACCTCTTTAACAACAGGGTTTTTAGAAATGCTCGCTTTTAAGCCATCAATACTTTTATTGTTTGCATATTCTGCTTTTAAATATACATCAAAGGTAGAGGTTAATGGATTGTAGCCTAAAAAGTTAACAAAATCTTCACCTAAATCCTGAGTTAAGTTTCTGGCCGCTAATTCTTTGTTTACATATTGGGTTTGCTTAACAGCAGGATTGGCATTCAGCTCTTTTTGAAAAGCCAAAACATCTGTTTCTTTTGCACCTTCATCAACAATGATATTTAAAACGATGTTCTCTTTAACGTAATTAGACAGGTTTTTGGCATGTACAAGTACCAACCCAAGCAGCCCTAGCATTAATAAAACCAATGCAATACTAATAATAGTAGAGATGTATACGGTTTTGGTTTTCTTAGATGCATCACTTACTTCGAATTCTTCCATGTATTTCAATTTTGTTTCTGCGAAAATATAAATTATACCTGATAAACACCAATTTAATGAGGCTTTAAATCAACACTAACGCATAAATCGAAGTTTTAGTTTCGTATAAAATCCAAATCAAAATTGGCTTAATTTTAAAAATCGGTACGAAATTTGGTTAAAGGGCGTTATTAATCATATCTAAACCCTAAAATATTTATCATGAAAAAACAAATTACATTCCTAAGCCTCTTATTCCTTGTCACGACAACCCTTTTTTCTTGTAAAAAGGATACCGAATCTACAAAAGCCCGAATTATGGGTAAATGGACAGTGAATAAAATTATAATCACAGGAAACACTGCTGATGCTGCCAATGGTACATTCACTTATGGTAAAACAAGTGACTATATGGATTTTAAATCCAATGAGGATGATCAGGTTGAGTTAAGTTTATCAGGACAAAGAACAATCGGAACTTATGTTGGAACTCAAGATAGTTTTAACATAGCATTTCCAGAGGAGGGAGCATCTTACTGTACGATCAACAGCTTAACGGAAAATATACTTCAATTTACGGCCAAAGTTGATAAAACAAACATTGTTAAGGTGTATTATTTATCACGCTAAAAATCTTCATTCCCGATTATTTGCTTGCGCCATTGGTTAATATCAATGGCGCATTTTTTTTGAATTTTTTTCGTCATTGCGAGGCAAGAAGCAATCTATTCGTGAAAAAGATTGCTTCGTGCCTCGCAATGACGACCAATGAAATCTATGTTTCTCCGACTAAAATTATGTTTTACTAAACCCCTTAATTTCCGTAATTTCGCCCCTTTAAAAATTTAAAACCTGCAATGGATTATCAATTCAAAGAAATAGAACAAAAGTGGCAGAAATTTTGGGCCGATAATAAAACATTTAAAGCCGAAAGTAATTCTGAAAAACCCAAATATTATGTGTTAGATATGTTTCCTTATCCATCAGGAGCAGGTTTACATGTTGGTCATCCACTTGGATACATTGCATCAGATATTTTTTCGAGATACAAACGCCTTAAAGGTTTTAACGTCTTGCATCCAATGGGTTACGATTCGTTTGGATTACCTGCAGAACAATATGCAATACAAACGGGTCAACATCCAGCAATTACAACCGAGGCAAATATTGCAACCTATCGTCGCCAGTTAGATCAGATTGGTTTTTCTTTCGATTGGAGCCGTGAAGTGCGTACCAGCGAACCGTCCTATTACAAATGGACGCAGTGGATTTTTATGCAGCTGTTCAATTCGTGGTACAACATCGAAAACGATAAGGCAGAAGATATTTCTACATTGATCGAAAAATTTAATTCATCAGGTTCTGCAGATGTAAAAGCAGTTTGCGATGAAGACGTGAAATCTTTCTTGCCAAGCGATTGGGCAACTTTTACTGAAGAGGAAAAGCAAGAAGAATTATTAAAATACCGTTTAACATATTTAAGAGAAAGTACCGTAAACTGGTGCCCAGCTTTGGGAACGGTTTTGGCAAACGACGAAGTGAAAGACGGTTTCTCTGAGCGTGGTGGTTTTCCTGTTGAGCAAAAGAAAATGATGCAGTGGAGCATGAGAATCACAGCCTACTCTGACAGACTTTTGCAAGGTTTGGATACCATCGATTGGCCCGAACCGATTAAGGAAATGCAACGCAACTGGATTGGAAAAAGTGTGGGTGCGAGTGTAAAGTTTCAAATCCTCACCCCAACCCTCTCCGAAGGAGAGGGAGCTACAGGTTACGGTTACGAAACTGGAGACCCAATGCTATGGGAGATTTTGAAGCAAAATGCAAGAGCTAACAGAGGTAACCAGACTGATGCCGAAAATGCTTTATGGCAAGAACTGAGAAATAGTAAAACCGATCATAAAATTAGAAGACAACATCCAATAGGAACTTACATTGCTGATTTTATTTGCTTAAATAAGAGATTGATTATTGAAGTTGATGGGGGATATCATTTAGAAAGCCAAGAAAATGATAAAGCTAGAACAGAGGCTCTTAATCAGTTGGGTTTTGATGTAATTCGTTTTTCTAATGACGAAGTTTTAAGTAATCCTAATGCAGTTGCCAATAAAATTAAATTTGAGTTAGATAATAGAGCTGATAGAACTCCCTCAAAATTAGACGCTTCTAACTCCCTCTCCCTTGGAGAGGGCCGGGGTGAGGCTTTTATCGAAGTCTTCACCACCCGGGTTGATACCATTTTCGGTGTTTCTTACTTGGTTTTAGCACCTGAACACGAATGGGTTGCAGAATTAACAACGCCAGAGCAGAAACAGGATGTAGAAAATTACATCGCTCAAACCAAAAAGAAATCAGAATTAGACCGCATGGCGGATACGAAAACGGTTTCAGGTGCTTTCACAGGTACTTATGTAATTAACCCTGTAAACGGCGAACGCGTTCAATTGTGGATTGCAGATTACGTACTTGCAGGTTACGGAACAGGTGCGGTTATGGGTGTGCCAAGTGGCGATCAACGCGATTGGTTGTTTGCAACGCATTTCAATTTGCCGATTATCCAAATTTTGGATGGTCAGAAAGATATTGACATTCAGGCCGATCCAACTAAAGAGGGAAAATACATTAACTCAGGTTTTGTTAATGGCTTGACTTATAAAGAAGCCGTTCCATTATTGAATAATTGGTTAGAGGAAAAGGGCGTTGGAAAAGCCAAAGTTAATTTCCGCCAACGTGATGCGATTTTTGGTCGCCAGCGTTATTGGGGAGAGCCAATTCCGGTTTATTTTAAAGATGGTTTGCCTTACTTAGTTCAGGAAGAAGAATTGCCTTTAATTTTGCCAGAAATTGATAAATATTTACCTACCGAAACTGGAGAACCGCCTTTAGCAGGAGCCGAAAACTGGACCCCGAAAGAAGGCGGACATTATGAATTGAGCACCATGCCGGGCTGGGCGGGAAGCAGCTGGTATTGGTACCGTTACATGGATGCCAATAATAACAACGATTTTGCATCAAAAGAAGCTGTAGAATACTGGAAAGATGTTGATTTATACATTGGCGGTTCTGAGCATGCAACGGGCCACTTATTATATAGCCGTTTCTGGAACAAGTTTTTGAAAGATTTGGGCTATACCAAAGAAGAAGAACCATTCAAGAAATTGATTAATCAAGGAATGATTCAGGGCAGAAGTAATTTTGTTTATAGAATTAATGACGCTGATGGCAAGCCGACAAATACTTATGTTTCTGCCGGATTAAGAAAAGAGTATAAAACTTCAGCATTGCATGTTGATGTAAATATTGTAGAAAACGATACTTTAGATTTAAATAAATTTAAAGCTTGGAGAGAAGAATATGCTAATGCAGAATTTATTCTTGAAGGCGGAAAATACATCTGCGGCGTAGAGGTCGAGAAAATGTCCAAATCAAAATTCAACGTCGTGAATCCCGATGATTTGATTGAGCGTTACGGAGCCGATACCTTGCGCATGTATGAAATGTTTTTAGGTCCGCTGGAGCAGAGTAAACCATGGAATACGAATGGTATTGAAGGTGTGTTTAAGTTTTTGCGTAAATTTTGGAGATTATTCCACAATGAGGCTTGGGAATTTACCGTTTCAGATTCAGAGCCAACAAAGGCAGAATTAAAAACCTTGCATAAGATCATTAAAAAGGTTCAGGATGATATTGAGCGTTTCTCTTTCAATACTTCGGTTTCTAGTTTTATGATTGCTGTTAATGAATTAACAGATTTGAAATCGAATAAACGCAGCATTTTACAAGACATGGTAATTATCCTTTCACCATATGCACCACACATTTGCGAAGAACTTTGGGTGCAATTGGGTAATGAAGCAGGAAGTTTATCATATACGGCATTTCCAACTTTCAACCCCGAACACTTGGTAGAAGATGAATTTGCTTATCCAGTTTCCATTAATGGTAAAATGAAAATGAATTTGAATTTGGGCTTAACCTTAGCTCAGCCAGAAGTAGAAGCCATTTTATTTGCTGATGAGCAATTCCAGAAATATTTGGAAGGCAAAACACCAAAGAAAATCATTTTCGTAAAAGGAAAGATTATTAATGTAGTGGTTTAAGCGGAAAGCTTAAAGACTAAAGCTGAAAGCTTTCCTGCAATTTTTATAAAGAAAACCCCGAGTTGAGAAATCAATTCGGGGTTTTTTATGCTCTTTGTCATTGCGAGGCACGAAGTTCCAAAGGAGTGACCATGTTACAATCCTACTACTATGGGTTTATAACTATCGCATTAAGATTGCTTCGTGCCTCGCAATGACGACCGTTCATAGAAAGTTTTATTAGAGCAATTCGCCTATTCATTGCCGTCTGGCTTTAGCCGACGGATAACAAATAAAAACAAAACCCGAGCTGTAATTTGCAACTCGGGTTTTTATAAAATTAGCAAGAAAGCTTTAGTCTTTCCGCTTTGTTCTTTTATCTTTTTTTAATCTTCAGCCTATCTCTCAGCTTTTCTTCTGTTTCCGCCAAATCTTCTGTTGTTACTAGAATTACGAGGCTTACCACTCATATTTCCATCACCGTTTCGTTTAGCGCCACCACCGCCACCTTTAGACTGCGCTTGTGGCTTACGTTTAACCTGGTTTTTAGCCATCATACTTTGCCAAGACAATGGATAAGGATGGTCATCAACAATTGGAAGGGTAATTTTAATCAGTTTCTGAATATCCAATAAGTATTCGTTTTCTTCTGCATCACAGAATGAGATGGCAATTCCATTTGCACCTGCACGGCCCGTACGGCCAATTCTGTGTACGTATGATTCTGGAATGTTTGGCAATTCGTAATTGAAAACGTGCGATAATTGATCAATATCAATACCACGAGCCGCAATATCAGTAGCTACTAAAACGCGGATTTTTCTGTCTTTAAAATCTGTTAAAGCTCTCTGTCTGGCATTTTGAGATTTATTGCCATGGATTGCGGCCGATTTTATTCCAGCGAAACCTAAATCCTTAACAATCCGATCTGCACCATGTTTGGTACGCGTAAAAACTAGTGCAGTTTCAATCGCCTTATCATCTAAAAGGTGAATTAATAGCTTCTTTTTATCAGGTTTATCAACGAAATAAATAGATTGATTAATGGTTTCGGCAGTTGATGAAACCGGCGTAACTTCTACCTTGGTTGGGCTAGATAAAATTGTGTTGGCCAACTTCTGGATTTCATCTGGCATGGTAGCCGAGAAAAATAAAGTTTGGCGTTTTGCGGGTAATTTAGCTACAACTCTTTTTACATCGTGAATGAAACCCATATCCAACATGCGGTCAGCTTCATCTAAAACAAAAAGTTCAATCGTGTTTAAACTGATAAAACCTTGGTTCATCAGATCTAACAAACGACCAGGCGTAGCCACCAAAATATCAACACCTTTTCTTAGTGCTTCTACTTGCGAGTGCTGATTTACACCCCCAAAAATTACCAATCGGCGTAAATTTAAATTGCTTCCATAAGCTTTAAAGCTTTCTTCAATTTGAATGGCAAGCTCGCGGGTAGGTGTTAAAACCAAGGCTTTAATATTTTTTGTGGCTTTGGTATTGATGTGTTTTTCGTGCAATAACTGCAACATCGGGATGGCAAAGGCAGCCGTTTTTCCGGTTCCGGTTTGTGCGCAGCCTAGTAAGTCTTTACCTTTTAATATCGTTGGGATGGATTGCTCCTGTATAGGCGTAGGTTGAGTATAACCTTCTTTCTCAAGGGCCTTTAAAATTGGCTCAATGAGGTTTAATTCTTTGAATAACATGTATTTTTTTGTGTAATATTTATCGAAGAAGCTAGAACAATCATTTGTTGAAGGACTAACTTGCGGATTGCTTTAAATGATAAAGAAATTCTGCTTCGGGAGCAAAGATACAAAAATATGTGAGATGTAATATGGATGATGTTCGAGTATAATGGTTTTAAATGATTGCAATTTGCCATTCACTCATTTAATCCTACACTCATTCAATCATTATCTTTCCTCCTTAAACCTACTAAAAAACAAAAGTGCTATTAAACATAGCCCGAAGCCAACAACGCCGTTTAGGCGCAATCCAAAATCGTTGCCGGGATCCTTACCATATATCGTTAACATGGCAAATATTGCAATACCCAAAGTTTGCCCTAGCTTTACGAAAAGATACTTCACGGCGAAGAACATGCCCTCATGATTTTCGCCTGTTTCCAATGTGTCTCTTTGGGCAATGTCGGCTAAAATTGCTGTAGGTAAAATGCCCAATGCAGCCAATGGAAAAGAGGCGGAAAGAACCAATATGTAGATTTGTGTATATGGCCCAAAAGGTAGTTTTCCTAAGAAAAATATGGTTACAAATATTAGACAAAGAACGCCAAAGGCAATCAGTACAAAAGGTTTTTTGCCAATTTTAGCCGAACCAAAGTTTACAATTGGATAAAATATTAAGGAAGCCATAACCATTGCGCCCATAAATTTACCCCCTTCTGATTCTGGTAAGCCTAATAATACAGTGCAGAAAAATAATAAGCCACTGGAAATGATGCTCAATGCGGTATAAAAAGCAAAATCAGATATGAGATAATATTTAAAATTGCTGTTTTTAAAGGTGTTCTTTATTGCTGGCCAAAGCGGCACGTGTGTAGGTTTCGCGACAGAAAATTCTTTTTCATCAATAAAAAATATTGGCATCAACATCACCAAGCCAGATAAAATACATAGTCCCCAAATGGCAATTTGAACGGCCTCGCTGCGATTGGCAACGTGAAAATTATGCTGAACCAAATCGGCGAAGTTATTTGTACAGGCAGATAAAATGATTCCAATTACAAAGCCAACCTGTTGATAACTTGATAATTTAACTTTTTGTCGCGGCGTATTGGTTACTTCAGCGAGTAAGGCGTTGTAGGGGATGATATAAGTAGTTACTGAAACAAAGAACAAACACAAGGTGATGGTTAACCACCAGGCATTATGTAAACTTTCGCCTTTTTGAATAGGATAGAATACCAGTGCGCAAAAAATCATTGCAGGTACTATGGCAACTTTCATAAATGGCATTCTGCGTCCATTCGGGTTGGTGCTCGCATCACTTTTAGAAGCAATAAATGGATCGAAAACGGCATCAACCAATCTGCCGGAAGCCGCAATGATGGAAAGAATATTGAAAGCACCTAAGAAAACAAGTTGAGGGACCAATGGAGGCAAACCTGCATTACTTGGTGGTAGGTAAAAATACGGCAACATTACGATGATGATGTTCGTCATCGTACTCCAGCCAATCATGCCTGCCGCATAAGCAATTTCTTGTTTTAAAGAGAGTGTTTTGTTCATTAATTAATTTTAACAAATATGTTGTTTCTATATTTTTAAGCCTTTATTTCGACCGAAGTGGAGAAATCTTTGTAAAGCGAAATTTAAGTTTTGGCGCTTTTAACTTTACATTTCAGCAATAATTTGCTTTTTAAACCCGACAGCAGCGACAGCCCCGAATTTTTTATGAGGGCTATAGCAAATGGCGGGACTATCGAAACCGATGAGCACTGAAATTGCTTTTCAAATAAAATTAATCTACTTCTTTTTCAGCATTTTACTGATAAAATATATTATCAAAAAGCCAATAAAAATATATAAGCCATTTAATGCCGCATTTGGATCATCAGCATAAATGCTAAAAGCTACAAAAGTATAAGCCGCAATAAATATTATTGGCAATATAGGATATAATGGGACAGTATAAATGGTTTTTTTATCAAGATGTGCTGTTCTTTTTCTTAATATAAAAATTGCAGCTGCAGAACTCGCCATACTGATGCTTTCTAAAAAGATGGTGTAGTTTAAAATTTTATCGAAAGTTTTGGCAAAGAAAATAATTACAATAGCAACTACGGTAAAAACCGTTAAGCTTAAGGTTATGACCTCGGTTTTCTTATTTATTTTACTAAAAATTTTTGGTAGTGCGCCTTCTTCGCCCATGGCGAACATGGCTCTTGGGTTGCTGAGCAGATTTACATTTACATAGCCCATAACCGAGAAAAAAATGATTACAGAAAGTAAATTAAAACCAAAAGGGCCAAATATTTTGGCGGCCAATATGGCAGCTATGCTTTCTGCTGATTTCAATTCTTCAAAACCAATTACTTTTACATACACATAATTAATGGCTAAATATAAACTCACAATGATGGTTAAACCGATAATGATGGAACGGGGAATTACCTTTTTTGCTTCTTTAACTTCGCCACCGAAATTGATGGTTTGCGCATAACCTGCGTAAGAAAATGAAACCGCAATAAGGCATAGCCCTAAAGCTTTTCCATAATCAGACCAAGCTGGTAATGCACCGCTTACAGTTTTAAAAACTGGTGTTATGGTTTCCGTTTTTGCGCCAAAAAATATAGCGCATATGAGCGTAAGCACCATGCCAATTTTAATTACGGTTAACACATTTTGGGTTTTAGCGCTGGCTTTCAACCCCAAGAGATTGATTAAATAAAATATCAAAATGGTTATTATGGCAATTGCAACCCGGTAAGTTTCGTTTTGTTTGTCTATTGGTAAAACGATCTTACTTAAATATTCTGCACCAATAATTGAAATAGCCGCTACAGATGCTGCGCTTGAAATTAGAACGATACAGTTAATGGCAAATGCGATTGAAGGATGGTAGGCAATGGAAAATATTTTGTAATAGCCACCTGTAACCGGATATCGAGAACCAATTTCTGCATAAGTTAATGCGCCACAAAAAGCTACAAAGCCTCCAATTGCCCAAGCCAAGTAAAACAATTCTGGAATTTGTGCTTTCGCTGCAACATTTACTGGCGTACGAAAAATACCCATGCCGATTACCAAACTAACCACAATCATGGATAAATCGAAGAACGAAAGTTGCTTTTTTTTCTGCATTAAAAGAATAATAAAGGATGGGATGAAGATAGGGAAATTATGGAAGATGTTAGATGGATGATGTAAGATAGAAAAGAGAATCTCAATCCGTCCATTTTAGAATTCTATATCATAACCTTTTCCAGCTCCTGTATGTTGAAATTTTCTTTTGTTAGCTTCGCAAAATAAATCTATTATTGTATAATAATTTTTGCTATTTGAGATTTGCAAAACCACAACAACATTAACTTTCAGATTCTCAATATCAAATCATCCCTAAATATTTGTCATGTTGAATGTTAAAGCTTGCTCCGATCATCCCTCGGTATGGCTGCTTTGTGTAAAAGCAAAGTTCAATCAACCTGATAACAATAAACAAAATTTATGGCAGAAGTAATTTATAACGACGACAGTATTCGTTCATTAGACTGGAAAGAACACATCAGACTACGCCCCGGTATGTACATCGGTAAGCTTGGTGATGGATCTGCGCAAGATGATGGAATTTATGTTTTGTTAAAAGAAATTGTAGATAACTCTATTGATGAGTTTGTGATGGGTACAGGAAAAACCATCGAAATTACGCTTTCTGAGCAAAAGGTAAATATTCGCGATTATGGCCGTGGCATTCCTTTAGGAAAAGTTATAGATTGTGTAAGCAAAATTAATACAGGAGGTAAATACGATAGTAACGCTTTCCAAAAATCGGTTGGCCTAAACGGAGTGGGTACTAAGGCTGTAAATGCGCTCTCAACAAATTTTGTTGTACAATCTTACAGAGATGGAAAAACGAAAAAGGTAGAATTTTCTAAAGGAGAAATTGTAAACGAACAGCCGATAATTGATACAACGCAACGAAACGGAACTGCAATTACTTTTTATCCTGATGAAAGTATTTTTAGAAACTACCACTACATTCCTGATTTTGTAGAAAGCATGGTATGGAATTATGTTTTCCTAAATACCGGCTTAACCGTAAACTTTAACAACCAGAAATATTTTTCAGAGCGAGGTCTTTATGATCTACTTTCGAAATTTAATAAACCAGAAGAAATCCGTTACCCAATTATCCACATGATTGGAAACGATATCGAAATTGCAATGACTCATGGTCAGCAATATGGAGAAGATTACCATTCATTTGTAAACGGACAGCACACTACACAAGGTGGTACGCACCAAGCAGCTTTTCGCGAAGCCGTTGTAAAAACGGTTAGGGAATTTTATAAGAAAGAATTTGAAGCATCTGATGTACGCTCATCTATCATAGCGGCCATTTCTGTTAGAGTTCAGGAGCCGGTTTTCGAATCGCAAACAAAAACCAAATTGGGCTCTCAAAACATGGGGCCAGAAGGACCATCTGTTAGAACTTTCATTATGGATTTTGTAAAGAAAGAACTTGATGACTACCTGCACAAACATGCTGATGTTGCCGATGCACTATTGAAACGCATTCTTCAATCAGAAAGAGAAAGAAAAGATATTGCCGGAATTAAAAAGCTGGCGAATGATCGAGCTAAAAAAGCTTCGTTGCATAATAAAAAACTTCGCGATTGTAAAGTTCATTTTAATACCACTCACGAAAAGCGCTACGAAACCACTCTGTTTATTACTGAGGGAGATTCAGCATCAGGTTCGATTACAAAATCTCGTGATGTAGACTGCCAGGCCGTATTTAGTTTAAAAGGAAAACCGCTAAACTGTTATGAACTAACCAAAAAAGTGGTTTACGAAAACGAAGAATTTAACCTTTTACAACACGCTCTAAACATTGAGGATGGCTTGGAAGGATTGCATTACAACAATATTGTAATTGCTACCGATGCCGATGTGGATGGAATGCACATTAGATTATTGATGATGACTTTCTTCCTTCAATTTTTTCCTGATTTGGTAAAAGCAGGACATGTTTACATTTTACAAACTCCGCTTTTTAGAGTTCGAAATAAAAAAGAAACCATTTATTGTTATAGTGATGAAGAGCGCCGAAATGCCATTGAAAAATTAGGAAACAAGCCGGAAATTACTCGTTTTAAAGGGTTGGGAGAGATTTCTCCAGATGAATTTGGATTGTTTATTGGAAAAGATATCAGGCTGGATCCTGTTATTTTGAAAGATCAAACCATTAAAAGCTTGCTTGAATATTATATGGGGAAAAATACTCCCGATAGGCAACAACACATCATCAGAAATCTGCGAATAGAAAAAGACGAGGTAACGGAAGAACCTAAAATTATTGATGAAGTAGCATAAAATTCGGCGTTGATTTCATCCAAAAATTAAATCAACGCATTTGAAACCCACAAAAAGTTCTGCAACGAAATATTTATTAGTTGTGTTTTTAATTCTCATAATCTTCGGTATTACCGTTGGATTATTTGTGAATTTTTCCAAGATCCCGCTGTTAAAATCGGCGAATAAAATTGTTCAGGTGCAGAGCGATTTTACAAAATTGGATAGCTGTATTTTCAAGCTGTACAACGCAGAAAATAGTTGCAGAATGTATGTGGTAAGTGGTAATAGAAATTATTACAATCAGTTTTCGAACGAGATTAAAGAAATTTCTTTAATCATGGATACCATCGAAAGACAAAATCAAAATGAAAAAGCAATCTCTGTCGAATCATTTGATAATCTGATCAAACAGAAAAAAATAAGAACTGCTCAATTTATCGAACTGCGCAAGCTTTCTGATAGCTTAATTAATTTTTCTATTGCAGTAGATAAAGATGTTGAAAATATTAACCCAAAAAGCAGGCTCTTTACTGCAAGGCAATTTAAAAGTATTGTAAGGGTTGATACCATTAAACCCGGAGTGGTTGCTAAACCCAAGAAAAAATTCTTTGGCAGAATACTCGATGCAATTGGGGATAAAGGGAAAAAAGCAATTGATAGTTCAAAATCTACCTATGTTAAAACCGTAATTTCTGCGGACACATCTTCTCTGAACATTGCATACAACAAAATGCAACTTAAAGCCATTAACGATTATTATTTAAGGTTATATCGAATTAATAAAAAACTTAAGGATAAGGAAAAAGAGCTTTTAGATGTAAATCATCAATTAATAACCAGTATTGTTAACGGGTTGAAAGCGTATAAGGTAAAGGAGAAAAATTATTATGCCACGGTTCAATATTTACTGGGTACATCTACGGTTAGCACGGTAGAAAATTTAGATAATTTTAGCGTTATTCTATTGTGTTTAGCTGCAGGCCTGTTGCTTTTAGTTTTTTTTACCATTTATAATTTTTACAAAAATGAAAAGGCGCTGATCGATTATAGCAATAAGGCGGCGCTCTATGCACTTTCGAAAAGTAGATTTTTGGCTAATATGAGTCATGAGATTCGTACACCATTAAACTCTATCGTTGGGTTTTCGGAACAATTGACTCAGGCCGATTTAGAAACCGAACAAAAGGAGCAAATTGGAGCAATTAGAAATTCTTCGGTAATGTTGCTCGATGTGGTAAATGACATTCTAGATTTTTCTAAGTATGAAACCGGGAAGGTCTCGATGGAAAGGATTCCTTTTTCTCCAAACTTAGCCATTCAGGATATATTTGATAGCATGCAAATCCAAGCGAATAAAAAGAAAATAGGATTTGTAATTAATATGCCAATTGATAAGGATCTCTACATTTTGGGAGATCCGTTACGGTTGAAACAAGTTGTAATGAATCTCCTGAGTAATGCCATAAAATTTACTAACCAAGGCAGTGTTACTTTAAACGCCAGCATGGTGAAAAGTCAGGGTAACAATTCCTTATTAAAAATCAGCATTTCAGATACCGGAATGGGCATTAATCCTGTAGATCAGAAAATTATTTTTGATGAGTTTGCGCAGGTTTATTATGCATCAACCAAAGAGAAACAACAAGGAACGGGTTTGGGATTAGCCATTTGCAAAAAGATAGTTGAATTTCAGGGAGGTAAAATAGAGGTGAGGAGCGAAGAAGGAAAAGGTTCTACCTTCTCTTTTGAGCTGCCTTATGAAACAACAGGAAAACCTAAAACCAATGAGCTCCCTGTATCTAGGCTGAACATAGAAGCCAAAGCCTTAGAAGGTAAAAAGATTTTATTGGCAGATGATAATATGCTGAATATTTTATTGGCCAGTACCATTTTAAAGAAATACAAAGTTGTTTTTGATGCGGCCTACAATGGCAAAGAAGCATTTGAGCTTTTTAATGAAAACGATTACGATTTGATATTAACCGATATTCAAATGCCAGAAATGGGCGGAATCGAGCTCACCAGGAAAATTAGAAATTTTGAAATCCTGACTAAACGAAACATTCCGATTTTGGGGGTTACAGCCAATGTTATGCAAGAAGATAGAGAAAAGTATTTAGCCTCTGGTATGAATGAACTGGTATTAAAACCTTTCCTCGAACAGGAATTGATTGAAAAGATTTTGAAATTTATCAAATAACCAAAACCTATCGTTCATTTAAAAGTTTCTGACCAATGACCAATGACCAATAACTAATGACTAATAACCAATGACTAATGACCATTGACTGGAATTACTGATTAACCTTCGGAGCATCTACAGTATCTTCCGGGTGTTGGGGAGGAAGCACATCAACTTTCTTTTCTACGATGGTAATCTTGGTAAATACAGCGTATTTGCTTGGTTTAATGCCACCGTCGTATTTCTCTGCGTAAGCTTGGGTAAACTCTGCACCAAAATATAAAATTATCGAGGTATAATAAATCCAAAGCAAAATAACAATTATCGAACTTGCTGCACCAAATGCCGAACCCGGATTTCCCTTTTCAATATAAATCCCGATTAAATACTTTCCAAGGCTAAATAGTACAGCCGTAAATAAGGCACCAATAATGGCCGATTTCCATTTAATTACCACATCGGGCAAAACTTTAAATATTACGGTAAAAACAGCGGTAACAGCAGCTAAGGTAATTACGTTGTTTAAAATGTAGATAATTAAAGCCATTGTATCATCCGCAACAGGAACCACTTTATCAATCTCGCTTTTTGAAAGCAATGAAATCAGTTTGTCGCCAAGACCCACAACCACGCTATTTACAACTAAAGAAACCAAAAGTAAAAAGCCCATAGATACAATTAGCGAAAATGACAATAACCTATTTGTAAGCATTTTTAACCAGCCTTTTTTAGGGATGGCTTTTACTTTCCAAATCATATTGATGCTGTCCTGAATTTCGATAAAAATTGCGGTAGAGCCAATAACAAGTGTTGCAATTCCGATAATTAATCCAATAGTAGATTGCCCTGTTTTATTAGCATGCTCTACAAATCCCTGTATTTGAGTTGCCGCATCTTTACCTACCATTTCGGTAACCTGAACAAAAAACCTATTTCTTGTATTGGTATTCATCTTATCGCCAAAAAACAATGTAGCGGCCGATAAAATAATGATTATGAGTGGCGTAAGGGAAAAAATAGTGTAATAAGCTAATGATGCACTAAGTTTAGTAATTCGATCTTCAGCAAAACCTTTCCCTGCAGCTATAAAAAGATGATAAAGGGCAATAAAGAAATTTTTAATCTTATTGATTATTTTCATTGAAAAATTAAAATGGATAGCCTATCCCAATATTAAAGATTAAATTTTGTTTTCGCCAGTCTTTATTTCCGAAAGCAACCTGGTCAAGCACCCAACGTTGTCCATCAGGCAAATAAGGTTTGCGCACAGGGAAAGCAACATCTAATCTGATTACAAAGATTGTTGCATCTACACGTACACCAGCTCCAGTACCAACGGCAAGTTCGTTAAGTGCATTTTTCAGTTTAAACCCTGAACCGGGTCTGCCTAAATTAGTTGTTCCTGGAACACCAAGATCTTCTTTTCGCAACCAGATATTTCCGGCATCAACAAATAATGCACCGTAAAGAATACTCACAATTTTAAACCTTAACTCAGAGTTTAGCATCAATTTAATATCTCCACCTTGGTCTGCAAAAATTGCATCATCCTTAACTTTAAAAGTTCCTGGCCCTAAAGTCCTTGCTGCAAAAGCTCTTATATCATTGCTTCCACCAGCAAAAAACTGTCTTACAAAAGGCAATGAAGTACTATTGCCGTATGCGTAGCCATAGCCCAGATTTAGACGGTTGGCCCAGATTAGGTTTCTGTTAATTTTATAGTAATCTCTAAAATCAAGTTCTGTTCTTATAAATTGAGAAAGTGGCACATTAAAAAGCGTACGTTTTCCTTCCTCGTTTTTAGGAACAAATGCACCCCAAACATTACCGCCAGTTTCTAATCCGCCATAGAAGTAAACGTTATTCCTTCTACTATCCTCCATTTGGTTGGTATAAGTAAAGTTGTAATTACTTCCAATAATGAATTGATCTTCTAGAGTTGTTCTAAGGAGGGGATTAATATCGTATAAGCTATCTCTAATTTTTGTTGAAGGAAAACTTGTAGAAATATAACTTACCGAGATCGGATTAAAATTATGTTCCTTATAAATGTTCTCCTTAAAATTATATCCAAACTCTGCTTTAAATGCATTTAAGGTATATTCAGAGCCACGGTTTAGCATTTGGTAGGAAAGTGAAGCAATTGTTTTTGGAATAAAGGCATTTGTGCTATTCGGCTTATAGAAAGGAACAATGAATCTTGGAAAAGTCAGTTTGCCCTCTGCTGTTAACGATAAAGAATTTTTGCCTAATGATGTTCCAGATGTTTGCGTTTCAAAGCCACCGCTTACACTTACATCCAATTGTTCTGCCCCTCTAAATAAGTTCCTTGTGGTTTGTGTTAACTTCACTTCCGATCCGACAAAATTGTTCGATTTACTTGTTCCGGTTACTGAAAAGGTTAATGAATTCTTCTTTAGCGGCGTTAGATAAATATTAAGATCGAGTTGTGCATTTTTAGAGCTGTCGGGTAAAAATTCAGCTCTAACATCCTGAAAAGCACCAATGTTAACCATTCTGTTTAACGATTGGTTGTGGTCTCTGCGATTATATGGCTCCCCTTTTTGAAAGAAAACCAATCGATCGAAAAGCCTTGGCTTAAACGTATTTTTATCGTCGTAAATGTTAAAATCCTTGTATTCTAGCGGTTTTAATTTTCTCAAAATACTGTCTCTTCTTAAAGAATAGTTTGGGTAAATGTTAATGTTTTTAATGGTATAAGGTTTTAACCCAGCATCTGGAGCGATATCTTTAACTTTAACCGAAACATTTACCAGGTTTTTTCCAATGGTACTATCTACTTGTAAGATTAAGTAATCCGGACTAAAATAAAAGTATCCCTGTTCTTTAAGGTCATTATCAATTCTTATTCTTTCATTTTTATAAACATCAAGATCATAAAAATCGCCGGTTTTTAATAAGGTTTTGTCTTTATTGGCATTGATAATTTTAGTAAGCACACCTGTATCGGGTGGGAAATTGATTTTGTTGATTTTGTATCGATCGCCAGTATTTGCAGTATAAATTGCCTTTCCTTTTTTGTCCTTTACAACGGTATCTCCGGTAACTTCAGCTTGTAAATACCCCTCGCTTAGCAGGTAACTGGTTAAAACATCATTGTTATATTTTAGTTTTACTTCGCTAAGTAATACTGGCGGTTCGCCCTGTCTTCTTAACCAGTTTTTAAACCCTTTTGGTTTTTTAGGCTCACCAGCAAGGTTGTAAAGTGCAAGTTTATATTTTATGCCCAAAATGGATTTATTGGGACGTGGTCTCGTTTTGCTCTCCAAGTCTGTTTTAACTTGTTTTTCATCATGAATTTTCCCCGAAGAATCAGGATTAATTTTTACTTCTGCACCTGTATATAAAATTTGTCCAGGTTTTAAGGATTTTGTACTGCTACAGCCCGCCCAAACTAAACAGGCCATTAAAAATAAAAAGGGTCTAGTTAGTTGTCTCATTTTGTGCTTTTTGTTCAATGTTTCTGATTCTTTTTATTCTTTTTTTCTGGAAAATTTCTCTGAATTTATTGTAGTCAACAACCAAGGTAAAACCCAAACCGGTTTCAATAATCTGTCCCTGAACAATCATATCGTTTTGGTTTCTGCGATAAGCCCTTAAACGATATCTTCCATCTGCAGAAAGTGCATATTCTACATTTACGTTTCCAGCAATATTGGTCGATTTTTCTCCCGGTGCCTGAGGACCTTCCAAGGCAAAAGAACTTCCAACGGTAACAGTTAATCTATCGTTTAAAAGTTTTTTAGAAAGGCCAACTTCTAAATCGGTTTTTTGTTGCAGCGAACCTGTAGAATAATCTTCTGATGAATTTACACCGAAGTTAAGATCTACCCCTTGAATCAAGTCGGATGTTAAATTATTCAGTTGCTCTGTTAAAAGCTTACTTACACTTGCTCGGGCTAGGGTAGAAACACCGCCTCCGCCACCAGCCAAACTTTGGAATGGATTATTAGCGATAAATCTGTTTAAGGCCAATAAAGCAAATACCTGTTTGTTCAGCTCACTTTCATCGCGATTTACATTTAGTAGTTTGGTGTAAACAATTCCGCCCAATGCATTCCGCTCATTTTCTGGCAAATCTAATTTAAAGGAGATGATCGGTTTCAAAAGTTCGCCTTTCATCATTAAATAAACTTGGAAAGGCAATTTTGTTTTAGCCTGAATATTCGATGGATCGTTAATCAAATCAATAGGAGCGGCGTTAACCTCATACAATGCACTTAGATTTACATTGGCCGTGGTAGGTTCGCCAGTCCATATAATTGTACTGCCCTTAACCAATTTAAATGCTTTTTTACCTAATGGACCAACAGATAAATTATAAGATCCATCAACAATTTCGTAGCGACCGGTTAAACTGATTTTTCCGCTTGGATCCATCGTCGCGTTTAAATTTGCATCTCCTTTAACATTCAATGCATCTCCATTTGCAGGATCTACAACCACATTCAATTCAGCTTCTGGGTCTATTGTTATTGCAGCAACAAGATTAATTCCCTTAACAGGCGATTTACTTACACTATCTACCTTTAAAGCTCGCTGTCCGTTAAACGGCGGTGCATCTGCATCAATAAACTGAACAATGCCATCCTGGTCAATCACCGAAGGATCATTTGAAGGCAAGGCAAAGAAGAATTTGGTTCCCTTATTAACCTTGATGTTCATGTTTACATCTGGTTGATTTAAATCTCCACGAACTTTAATGTTGCTGGTTAAGAAAACCGTTCCATAAATCATGTCGTTATCGGCCGCGGTTGAATTAATTGCCCTGAAGTTGTTCATATTGATGTCCAAGCCAAAGCGATAATTCTTAAAGTCAGTTGTAAATACGCTTCCGTTAATGGTTGCTTTTTGATTTAACGAATCAATTAGGGTAAAGTTGTTAAAACGAATTCCTTCATTGGTGAAAGAGATCTTTTCGTTTGGCATACGGAAATAAGAATTTACATAAGCTACTTTTATTCCAGCATTGTTGAAGGTTAAATCACCTAAAATTCTTGGAGCAGTTAAAGCACCCTTAACTGTAAGTGCACCTGTTAACGTTCCAGTTCCGTTTTTCAATTGTCCCTGCGATAAACTTTCGATGTTTTTCATTTCAATTTTATCGATGTTAACCGTTAAATCCAATGCGCTTTGCGGAGCTGTATAATAAAAACCATTAACCCTCAATTCGTGTACTCCGGTTAGAGCAACATTAACTTCGAAAGCATTTTGGGTATTGTTGTTTACAGCTACACGGAGCGTTCCCAATTGGTCTTTTTGATAGCGCAATTGATCGATGGTTAAATTGGCTTCAAATTTTGGATTCGAAGCTAAATCCTTAACATTTGCTGTTCCATTTAAACGCCCGCCAACCAAAGTGGTATCTGTTTCGGCAAATTTGGTTAAAGTTTCCAACTGAAAATCTTTAAACTCGACATTTAAAGGTGCATTTGGCGAAGTTGGATTGCTATTTATCGATAAAGACTGACCGCTGTTGCTAATTTGAAACTGATTAACCAAAATACCCGATTGACCAAATTGAATATAGTTTTCTGGTGAAACCACCCATTTTTGGTAATCTAAAAGCAGTTTTTGAGGATCTAAAGTAAATTTGAAATCCTTATTAATCGATTGGAAAGTTCCGCCAATTCTGTATTTATCCTTCAGCTGTCTATCTCTTAAAAAGATATTTACACCTAAATTATTGTTCGCCGCGTCGCCACTAACCTCAGTATTAAAAAGGGCAATTGATGGGCTTTGCAGGCTTTTTACCGTTAATGCGTAAGCGAGCTTATTGTTATCATTGTTTATATTTAAAATAGTTGTATCTACTTTAAAATCACCGTAAACTACCTGTGGGAAATTCCCTTTAATTTGCAGACTATCTTTTTGAGTATCTATTAAACCATAAAACTGCGATGGTTTAAACACCGTTAATTCAGGCACAAAACTCTTCAATAGTTTAGAGTCATAAACCTGGACAAAAAACCTTAACCGTTGATCAGGAATTTTGGTTACCTGGCCAAAAGCATAATACTTATTAATCTCGTTAATAATAGCGTTACTTACTTTGGTAAGCTGGTATTTACCGTCGATTTTTGCCGATAAAATTTCTGATTTCAGTGTAAGTTCATTTTCGGTTGCGGTAGATTTCGCACGAATAGAAATGGTATCTACATTAATTCTCTGCGCATCTTTTACTACCTGCAAACCGGTAATATCAACCGATCCATTTAAATAATCCGCATCGGCAGTGGTTAAATCTACCTTTACCATTCCAGCAGCGCTTAAAACCGTCGGACTAAAATTTAAGGCTTGTAGATTAACTTGTTTTAAATTCAGGTTAGCTTTAACAGCCGGATATTTCCCTGCAAGATTAACTTTTGCATCTAAAGCAAAATTGGCATTGCTATCTGGCATGCTGCTTTTTATGCTGATGTTTTGTCCGCTATAATTTCCGGCTACGTTTAAATTGCGATAGGTGTATTTGTTGTAATAAGCACTCAGTACTTTGGCATTAAATTTTGCATTGATTTTTTTAGGATCAAGGCCCGTTCCTACAACATCGGCCTTTGCAGAAATACGCCCAAGTTTCGGTTGCATTTTTAGCAAGCGCCCAACATTAAAATTATTTAAACTTACGTTGGCTTTATAACTTTCTCTACCTTTTGGTCCTTTCATCCCGGCTACTACAACAGCACCTCCCATATCCGTTTGGATGTTTAGGTTGGTGTTAAAATCCGTCATCGAACCCTTAAAATTACCTTTTGCATTAATTACATTCGGTAGTTCTATGCTTGGTGGCAGAGATTTTTTTGGTACGGCAACCAGAATATCACTCTTGGTAATGTAGAATTTTTTGATGTTTAAATCGAGATAGGTTTTCTTGATATCAGGCAATCCCTTTGCTTTCCCGCTAATGTCAATTTGTGTGTTCTTCAAGCCACTAATCTGTAAGCGAGGGATATTTAAATTGTTCAAATATCCATTAACATCTGCATTCAACTTGATTTTTTCGTTGCGATAATTTGCAGGAATCGCATCGCTAAAGAATCCGGCATCTTTTAAACCGATTGTTGTGTTTTTAAAATTCAAGCTTAATTTTACGCGTTCGGGATGTTTTGTTAAATCATCCATTGACGTAAAGTTTAGTTCCGTGGCATTTTCTATGGTTGTATTAGGCGTTTTCAAAACGAAATTGCTCAGCTTAATTAACTTATCGTTGTAAACTGCATTTCCTTTTAATTCATTTAACACAAAACCGCTTTTCTCTTTTAGCGAACCATTTTTTACATTGGCTTTTATTCCAGCTGCGCTATAACTTACATCACTTGCCCCAAATGTTAATCCATTAATTTTTAGGTGGTTAAAATCCATTCCTTTAGGAGCTGGTTTTGCGCCAAGGTTATCAAACTGAACATTGTTATCTGCCAAGCTAATATTTTTGATGATTAATCCTAAAGGCGATTTTTCTGGAACAACAGTGTCTTTAACCTTTTTTAAATCGTTGGATGGAGCAGGTTTAAAGGCAAATAAAATATTCGACTTATTTAGTTTAGCATCGTCAACGGTGTATTTGCTATTGGTTAAATCTACTTTAAGGTTTACCAAGCCTAGTTCATTTACATCGGCAACAGCTTTAGTTGTCGAAATCTGATCGTCGTAATTAACCTTTACATTGTTGAAGGCAAAATTCTGAACTTCAATTAAAGGAAGTTTTCCAGTTTTTTTCTGACTGCTATCAACACTGTTTGTTAGGTGCTGAACCAATTGGGTAAGTGGTTTCTGCTGTAAATATTTTAGAGAGGTATTGTTTAAGGATAACTCTTTAATAACATAATGCTGATTCGCCAAATCAAAATCTTTTATTTTGGTTTTAAAGGCACCTAGATATAATTTCACGTCATTTCCGGCCACATCATCACGGTAGGTAATTCCAATATCCTCGAAAGAAACTTTATCAACAGAAAATTTAAGTGTAGATGTGGTGTCTTTATTAACTTTTTCATCAGGTTTTTTTTGTTCGCTCATAAAAGCATCAACCAAAAAAGAAAAGTTAAAAGTTGTATCCGGATTTATGCGCTTCACATTCGCACGTATGTTTTTTAGTTCAATGTTATTAATCTCAACTGTGTTTTTTAGCAGTTTGAATAAACTAATATCAACGGCTAGTTTTTCAGCATACAGTAAAGTATCACCTTTTCTGTCCTCAATATAAAACTTGTTTAAAACCACATCTTTTGGAAGTGCAATTTTGATGCTTTCAAGACTAACTTCTGTCTTGGTTTTGTTTTTAAGGTAATCAATAGCCTTTCCCTTTACAAAATTTTGTACCGCTGGGATATTTAAGGATAGGGCTAGGCCTACAACAAGAATGATTATAGATGCAATTACCCAAAGTAAAATTTTCAGACTTTTACGTACGTATTTATTCAAAGCGATGCGTGTTTGGTGTTTGACAAAAGCTAAAAGCATGCCATTAAAATTAATTAATCGCACATTTTTATAATTAATACAAAAAATAACCTAAATTGTTCGCCCGCTATAAAAATTTAACAATAGCGGTTTCATAACGAGTTAAAAATGAAATCAATAAACCTAAATATAAGCTTCGAACAATACGCCGGCATTCAAGAATTAAGCGAAAAAGACAGCGTATTATGTAAGCTTTCTGAGCAGGCATTATCGACATCCTATTCACCTTATTCTAATTTTAAAGTAGGTACGGCAATCCGTTTATCCTCTGGCGAAACCATTTTAGGAAGCAATCAAGAAAACCTGGCTTATCCATCTGGTTTATGTGCAGAGCGTGTTGCTTTGTTTACCATCGGTGCAACCTATCCAAATGCAGTCATCGAAAGCATGGCCATAACAGCAAAAACGGATGCCTTCGAAATTTTGCATCCTGTTACTTCATGTGGCGGTTGTTTACAGGTAATGGCAGAATTTGAGCGGAAACAAAATTCGCCAATAGAAGTTATTTTTTATTGCCTAAACGGTGAGGTAATGAAAATCCCGAGTGTAAAAAGTTTATTGCCCTTTGCTTTTGTAGAGGATAGGTTGCAGGGATCTAAAGCGTAAATATTATTCAGTAATAGGAATGAAAACACTTGCCTAGGCACTTCGATTTATCATATTTAATACTCTAGTTTTAACCACCCCTTGCCCCTCCTAACTTAGGAGGGGGAGCGGTTCTTTGCTTCGGCAAGTTTTCTTTTAGATTAGCTTTGGTACGCTAAACCCAAACAAATAAATATTACAGCAGAATTATAGCGCTATCTAACTCCCCTCCTTATTTTCAAGGAGGGTTTAGGGGTGGTTTTTTAATTTCAAATCATTTACCCCAATTTTCATTAAAGAAATGTGAATAACCTCTCTTCGCACTGTGAGATCATTTTTATTATATTTACGGCTGCCAATTTTTGTAAATAGATGAGTGAAGAATCAGACCAAAACCTAAATCCAAACGAAGAACATAAGCATACCATAACACCAATTAACGGTTTGTACGAAAACTGGTTCCTCGATTACGCATCATACGTAATTCTGGATCGGGCTGTTCCCCATATTCATGATGGATTAAAGCCTGTTCAGCGCCGTATTATGCACTCGTTAAAGGAAATGGATGATGGACGTTTCAATAAAGCGGCCAACGTTATCGGCAACACCATGAAGTACCACCCACATGGTGATGCATCTATTGGCGATGCTATGGTTCAGATTGGACAAAAAGACTTACTGATCGATATGCAGGGAAACTGGGGCGATCCAGTTACCGGCGATAGTGCTGCGGCACCTCGTTATATCGAGGCTCGTTTATCGAAATTTGCAAACGAGGTTGTTTTTAATGCCGATACCACAATCTGGCAATTAAGTTACGACGGTAGAAATAATGAACCGGTTACTTTACCCGTTAAATTTCCCTTGTTATTGGCACAAGGGGCGGAGGGGATTGCTGTAGGTTTGGCCACCAAAGTTATGCCCCATAATTTTATCGAACTTTTAGATGCTTCCATCGAGGCATTGAAAGGTGTTCGGCCAAATATTCTGCCCGATTTTTTTACAGGTGGAATGGCTGATTTCACTAATTATAATGAAGGTCAGCGTGGGGGTAAAATCCGCGTACGGGCAAAAATCACCGAAAAGGATAAGAAGACTTTAGTAATTACCGAGGTTCCTTTTAGTACCACAACGGGATCTGTTATTGACAGTATTTTATCTGCCAATGATAAGGGTAAGATTAAGATCAAAAAAATTGAAGACAACACCGCTGCCAGCGTAGAAATTGTGGTGCATCTGGCGCCAGGGATTTCTCCTGATGTAACCATTGATGCGCTCTATGCTTTCACGGCATGCGAGGTCTCTATATCTCCAAATACCTGTATCATTCAGGGTGATAAACCGCATTTTTTAAGTGTAAACGATATTCTGATCGAGAATACGAAACACACCAAAGAACTTTTAAAAAAGGAACTGGAAATTCGCTTGCATGAGTTGCAAGAGAAAATTTTCTTCAGTTCTTTGTTAAAGATATTTATTCAGGAAGGCATGTATAAAAATCCTGAATATGAAAACTCAAGTAATTTTGAAACCGTTGTAGAGGTATTACATTTACTTTTTGATCCCTTTAAACCTTCGCTTTATCGCGAGATTTTACCGGAGGATTTTAAAAAGCTGATCGATAAGCCCATGAGCAGCATCACACGTTTTGATGTGAAAAAAGCCGACGAGCAAATGAAAAATCTGGAAGATGAAATTAAAGTGGTAAAAAATCACTTAAGGCATCTAACCGATTATGCAATTGCCTGGTTTCAACGGTTGAAAGATAAGTATAGTAAGGGTAGAGAGCGTAAAACCGAGATTCGTTTGTTCGACCGTGTAGAAGCATCGAAAGTAGCCTTGGCAAATGTTAAACTATACATGAACCGTGAAGATGGTTTTATTGGATCTGGCCTGCGTAAAGATGAATTTGTAGCCGATTGCTCTGATATCGATGAAATTATAGTATTCCGCGAAGATGGAAAATGTATTATAACCAAGGTTGCAGATAAAACCTTTGTTGGCAAGGGCATTATTCATGCGCAGGTTTTCAAGAAAAACGATGAACGTACAATTTATAACCTGATTTATAAAGATGGTTCTAGCGGTACGTCATACATCAAACGTTTTGCGGTTGTTGGCGTAACCCGCGATAAGGAATACGACTTAACCAAGGGATCAAAAGGATCGAAGATTTTATATTTTACGGCTAATCCTAACGGTGAGGCCGAAATTGTTAATGTGGCCTTAAAACCGCATTCCAAATTGCGCAAGTTACAGTTTGATCAAGATTTTGCAGAAGTTGCAATCAAAGGGCGTGGATCTCAGGGGAACATTATATCAAAATATCCGGTTAAGAAAATTATACTTAAAAGCAAAGGTGTTTCTACATTATCAGGATTAAAGATTTGGTACGATGATTTACTAAAGCGCCTCAATGTTGATGGAAGAGGGAAGTATTTGGGCGAATTTGATGGCGACGACCGTATTTTGCAAGTTCATAAAGATGGCTATTACGAGTTAAGCTCTTTCGAATTGAGCAACCATTTTGATGATGGCTTGATTTTAATTCAAAAGTTCAATCCTGAAAAGATTTTTGCTGCCGTTCATTTTGATGGCAAGGCACAGAATTACTTCATCAAGCGTTTTGTATTTGAATTGCAATCGATCGGGAAAAAGGTTGTCTTCATTAGCGAGGAGCCTAAATCTCGATTATTATATTTAACAGCAAACCCAGATGCAAAAGTTGTTGTAGATGTTTTAAAAGGAAAAACACAAATTCCCGAAACGTTAGATCTGATTTTATCTGAACTGATTGATGTAAAAGGTTTAAAGGCCAATGGTAACCGTTTGTCTCCTCACGATGTTAAAAAAGTTGTTTTGGAAGAACCTGAAGAGGAGACCCAGAGTACTGAACCGATAGAAGAACCTGATCCAGCAGAAGAGACTGCCGAAGATAATAACAACACACCTGATTCGATTGCTAAAGAAGAATCAATAGAGATTTCAAGTCCTCAAGAGGTTGAAAAAGAACCAGCTGTTAAAAAATCAGAGACAAAAGTTGAAAAGCTTGTAGAACCAGTTGCTGAATCTGAAAAACCTGTTGAATATCCTTTGGAAAAACCTGTTGAAGAAAAACCAGTTTCTGAACCAATAAAAAAGGAAGAACCTAAGCCCGAGAAAGAGAAGAAAACAGAACAACCCAAGACTGAAGAGAAACCAACAAAAAAGGTAGATTTTGAAATTACCAATCCAGATGATATTGATATCGACGATAAAGGTCAATTGGGATTGTTTTAAAACAAGAAAGGCGCTTAAATTATTTAAGCGCCTTTCTTGTTTATACTCATATTACTATTTTACACTAACCAATACATTTATTTTTGCAACCGTAGGCTGATTAAAATCTTGTAAAGCTTTTCCTAAAACCTGGCCAACTTTAACCTTATTCAAATCTGCTTTCATAGCTACTCCATTTTGCGAAGAAGTTACCAGCATATCGCCTCTTTTTATCGCTCCACCTTCTATGCAAACTTTAGTCGGGATTACCCCGATTACACCCATTGGCACTTTGCCTAATAATTCAGAATCTATGTTTTCTTCTGTCAATAGAAGACCAGGTTTGGTTGCATAAACACCTGCCACTAAGTTTGAATAGGCACCTGTTGATTTTTCTACTGTTCTATCTTTTTCCGTAGAGATTACCAATATATCTCCGGGCTCAAAATCTTTAACTTCTCCATGTACATCAAATGCTTCTGCAACATCGGCACCACTTGCTTGCGTACCTCCATTAAAAAATCCTTTTCCTGCAAGGTTAACACGAGCAACATTAGTACCATTATCCTGACCAACAAATATATTGCCCGATGCACCAGAATGATTAATCAGTAGAGCATTACCAGTGCCAGCGTTAGTTACATGAACTGTAGGGTTTCCGTTGGCTGTATTAAAATTGGCAAAACGTGCGGCTTTACCACCACCAAAATTAGGAATCCATCCATAAATTGCATTTCCCGTTCCATCACAATTGGCTTCAACACCATTTCCGTTTTTGCCGGCATTAGCGGTCACACCATTCCCGTTACCTTCTGTTAAAGCAATTAATGCAGGTCCATTACCAGCAGCATTCGATGAGTAGAATAACCCACCATAACCTCCAGTTCCAGATGATAAACCATAAACCCCAGCCGTTCCAAAATTTGCGAAAATTGAATTTACTTCACCTTTTACTGCTGGAGATGTACCGTTATTATTATCAACTTTAAAGCTACCAGCAGCACCATTACCTATAGTAGATGCTTCTACAACTATATTATCATTAGAAGAGTTGAAATTTCTAAATGCAGCAGGCTGGCCTGTTCCGAAACTTGGTACCCAACCATAAATGGCTTTTCCGGCTCCATCAATATTGGCTTCCACTGCATTGCCGTCTTTTCCTGCATTTGCAGTAATGGCATTTCCATTTCCATCTGTTAAAGCAACAAGTGCAGCACCATTTCCAGCTGGGTTTGAAGCATAAAATAATCCTGCTCGGCCTCCTGTACCAGATGATACTCCGAAAATTCCTGCTGTCCCAAAATTCCCAAAAATCGAATTTACTTCGCCACGAACAGCTGAACCAACGCTATTGGTGTTATTTAAAGTAAATGAGGCCGCATTCCCGATGGTATTATCAGGAATATTCCCATTAGTATTCGAAGTTACTTCAAAGGTATTTACATCAGTATTATTTGCATTGGTATTTATAAAATTACCCGCTTTACCCTTGCTGCCATTACTGCCTATTTCACCTTGAACACCAACTCCAGTGCCTGTTGTGCTTGTGCTAATAAAGCCACGCACTCCATAACCTCCACCATTATTACGCCCAACTACAGCACCAGCAATATCACTTGTAGCAATACCCACAACTGATTCTCCATTGCCAGTATTGGTTCCAAAAATAGCTGCTGAGGTTTGAGCAGATACTGTAGCTCTTACGGCCATACCTGTTCCACTAGATGACGATATTCCATCTCCGTTACCTGATGTTGAAACATTAATTACAGTACCATTTCCTAATGTACTTGCAGATAATGCAATGTTTGAATTGGAATTATTGTTAATAGCTATATTTGCTGCTGGGCCATTTGTAGAAGTTGCATATAATCCCGTTCCGCTATTACTATTGGCATAAACGCCATAACCGCCAGCAGATGAATTTCCATAAACCCCTAAGCCATTTGGTGTAACGCCATACACACCCCAACCACTTCCAGCTTGGCTTCCCCAAACGCCAATACCTAAGCCGCCTGTACCATTATTTATACCTCTTACAGCTGATGAAAATCCACCTGGAGCGGTTGAAGATACAATTCCCCTCACGGGAGCAATACTTGAAGTCGTTGTATTATTAACACCTTCAATAGAGGTTCCATCGCCATTATTGGTAATAGAAAATAAAGTTGCTGCATTATTTTCCGTAGCTGCATATGGAAGTGTTAGAGAACCACCCGCATCTGTTCCTGGTGCCCAGCTCGTTCCATTATATTTCAATACCTGACCATTTGTAGGAGCTGTTGCAGAAATTGCAACATTTTGAATTCCCTTTACATTTGGGTTAGGATAATTACCCGTTAAATCTCCGCCCGCAACACCAGTTAAGGCTCCAGCAGGGCCAACTGGTCCTATAGGTCCGGCTGGGCCGGTAGCTCCAACCGGGCCTTGTGTTCCTTGTACACCCGCTGGTCCAACAGGACCAATAGGGCCAGCAGCTCCGGTTGCGCCTACTGGACCAGCTGGGCCTACGGGTCCAACTGCTCCTGTAGCACCGGTGGGTCCTGCCGGACCAGTTGCGCCTATGGGTCCTTGGATTCCTGCAGGTCCCGTTGCTCCTGCAGGTCCTTGAATTCCCGTTGGGCCAACTGGTCCAATAGGTCCTGCCGGGCCAATAGGGCCAGGGTTACCATTGGCTGCGTAAAGTGCAAAAGGAACGCTCATCAGTTGTGTAGTGCCCAAGTCTGCGAAGCTTCCGCCACCAATAGCCAATTCAACCTTTAAAAATTGATTGGCATTTTGCCACGGAACACCTGCAAGCGTACCTGTAGATGGACTCCCTTTACCAATTTGTAAAGTAAAAAGACCTAAATTATTTGTGCTTAAGTCATGTGTTTCTGAATATTGAACTGGACCATTGGCTGTATTTCCCAAAATCGAAATTCTAACTTTTATGTTTTGTTTCGCCAAAACCGTCCCATCATTATTACGGGCAACTGCTTGGTAATTTATTCCTGTTAGTCCACTTTGTGCATAAGCATTGCCAAAAAACAATGCAAGTGCGAGCGTAAGTATGTAAGTAAACTTTTTCATGTTAAATTATTTTAATTGTAGAGATAGTTGAAATTATTTATTGCTTGTTGCCAGTTTCCTGCTGCATTGGCGGCATTTTTACTTCAGATTTAGCCTCTTTTTTCTCCTCTTTTTTTTCAGTATCTGAAGCCATTTTTTCATTTGCCTGCGCACCTTTTTGAGTTGCATTAATACGAGTTTTTTGAACCGCTGGCGTATAGTTTTGAAATAACCTCTGTTTTGTTGGTGTACTTACATCCTTGGAAACAGCTTGTACCTTGGGTTTTTGCAACTTAAGTTCTTCTGTTGTTTTATTTGGGAATAAAGTGCCAATGGTCGATTTTTGAGCCTTTGCATTTGCGATGCCAACTACGGCCAACATCAGCAAGAAAAATAATTTTTTCATTTTTTTAGATGGTTTATTGGTTGTTTAATATTTTAATCAATTGAATAACTTAAGGTGAACTTGATCCCGTTTCTTAGTACGTATCTTTTAGAAACTGGGGCGATGTAGCTCATATCAAATTGAAAAGGTTTTAATTTTAAGCCTATCCCTGCGGCAAAATGCTGTCTGTTTCCTTTCTCTGGATCCTCATAAAAATATCCTGAGCGGATAAAAAATTGATTCTGATAAGAAAATTCCACTCCTCCAGCGATTGTAAATTCTGATATTTCTTCTCTAAAGCCACCTGGCGCATCAAAAAGAGAAGAAAACAAAGCATTGGGAACACTTCTGTTTGGATCTTTACCTTTCTCGATTTCTGATGTAGCAATTCCATTTGCATCCAACTTATATCTTGGAGGAGTTGGCACCATCAGTTTATTTACATCAAGCAAAAAGGTTAAGCTGTTAGACTTATTTTTTAAGAGGGTATAACCACCGCCAATTCTAAGATTCATGGGTAAAAAAGATTCTCCACCCGGGGTTGACGAGTATTTTAATTTTGTTCCAATATTGGTTAAACTTACGCCCCATGCATATCTCGAATTGGTTAAGGTTTTTTCAGAGTATACACTAACATCGGCAGAATATCCATTTACTGCACTCACTTCCATGCCATTAAAAGTGCCCATTCCGAGGTCGCTTCTAATGTATCTGCCCGTTAATGCGATGGCAAGTGCATCTCCAAATTTTCTAGAGTAAGTTCCATCTATAGAGAATTCGCTTGCTTGATATTGTTGTAATAGGCCTCCGCTTTCATCTCTAAAATTGATGCTTCCCAAGTCTAAATATTTTAAGGAAAGTCCTATCGTTTCCCGATCTCCAAATTGATGATAGGCACTTAGATTCCCTAAATGTAAATTCTTATCGATTTCCCTTAACCACGGAACATAAGAAACACTGAGACCTGTTTTATCAGCAAAAGAAAGCTTGGCGCCATTCATAAAGCCAGAGTTTGCATCACTCATTAATCCGGTTCCTGCCTCTGCAACACCAGTACTTCGGGCATCGGGGCTAATGAGTAGAAATGAAGCACCTGTGGTTACGGTATTATATTGGTTTTGAACTTGAGCGTGGCTGTAAAATGCAATGCAAAGCAATGCAAATACACCATATGCGATTTTGATAAGCGTTTTCATGAAAATATTTTAAGTAGGTAAAAATTAATTTTATTGAATAACGAGCTTTTCAGAAAATGTTCGGAAATTAACGTAAAGCACAACGTGATACATGCCAGAGGCGAGACCATTTAACGGAATAACATATTCTATTTTGCCCGCAAGGCTCGTAACCGTGCTAGAATGAACAATTTGGCCAGCGTTATTTACTAAATTGATCAGCACTTTGGCATCCGTTAATAAATCAAAATCGACTTTGGTTTTTCCAACTGCTGGATTTGGATATACTCTCATATTTCCAACTGCTGGCGCAGCTAAAGAGGAGATGGTGAATTCTGGCTGTTGAAAACCTTGAGTAAGCAAAACAGCAGAACTTTGTTGCGTAAGAACGGCAACTTCGCCAACAGTGAATTGAATAAGTGTATTGCCAGCCTGTGCGCTTCCGCCAGTACTTGCAACAACACTTCTTGTTAACGTGGTTTGAGCGTTAATATTTGTTGAAAGGAGCCAACAAAATAATGAGAGTACAATTACCTTTTTCATAGAGCGTCGAAATTGATTAGTTAATAAGGATTATGATGACATAACTCTTGTGATCAAATTTCCCATCGCTATTTTTAAAAAAATAATGATGTTGGGCTGTTGTTTGATCTACACAAATTGACATAAAGCAATTTGTTATTTCAATACGCTTTTTACGGTATTTTTACAGGTTTGTAGCCTTAAATAGATTGGTATCTGTATATAGAATACGTTGTGTTTTAATCAAGCCCCAAGAAAATTTTATTTTCCAACGCATATTTAACCAATGATGCGGTATTATTTAAGTTTAGCTTATGAAAGATGTTTTTTCTGTGCGTATCTACCGTTCTAATGCTTAAATAAAGCATATCGGCTATTTGGGCATTTGTATTGCCATCAATAATTAACCGAACAATTTCAAGCTCTCTAGAAGATAGTAGCTGTGGCTTATTGCCCTTGTCGGGGTTTTTATTGTTTAGTAGAAACTCTTCAAGAATAGATTCAAGATCCTCGGTAACGTAAAACCTTCCATTGCTCACTTCATCAATGGCTTTGAAGAGATTTTTATCGTCTGTATTTTTGAAAAGATAGCCTTTTGCACCAGCTTCCAACATATTCCAAACGCTTCTTTTATCATTAAGCATTGATAAAACAATTACATTTATATCTGGAAAATCTGCTTTTATCAATTGGATTGTTTGATAACCATTTAGCATTGGCATATTAATATCCAGAAGAATTAAATCTGGTTTCTCTTTTTTAACCAACTCGATAACTTCAATCCCATTATTTGCCGATGCGATGACTTTAAAATCCTTTCTTACGGCTAAAATGAGTTTTAAGCCGTTGATCAGCATATTATGATCGTCTGCAATAAGTATTTTAATCATCTATCTTAAATTTTATATTCTGCCGTAAATTTATAATAATGGTTACGGCAACGCCTTTTCCAATCTCAGTGTCTAATTCAATATCAGCTTTTATGGCTTTTACATGGGCTTCTATATTCGATAATCCATAACCTCTCTTTACCGATTCATAGTCAAAGCCTTTTCCATCATCTTCATAAAGCAATATCAACTTTTCATCGCGGTTTATTATCGAAATATAAATATTTTTTGCTTGGGCGTGCTTTATTGTATTGTTAATTAACTCTTGGCAAATTCTATATAGTGCATATTGTTGGGCGCTTTTTAACACTGTGGTAAAGCCAGAATAATCGAAATGGATTTTAACAATTCCCAACTTTCCAATACTTTCTGTTAAGTCTTGCAGGGCAATAATTAATCCGCTTTCATCGAGCGTTTTCGGACTTAAATTAATCAAGGTTGTTCGCAGAACATTAACGGCTTCATCTATATATTCTGATGATAGGGTTCTAAGCTCTCCGCTATCAATCATTTTGTTAATATCACCAGCTAATAAATAGTGTTTCAGTGATGAAAGCTTTAGGCCAAGATCATCGTGCAGATCATCTGCAATTCTTTTCCTGTCTGCCTTTTGGAAATTAATCATTTGCCTCAATTGTAGAAGTTGCTGGTGTTTGATCCACCTTAAATATAAATACAGAACTAGCGCAGATAATAAAATTAAACTGATGGACATGGAAGAGATAAACCACCACTTTTGCCAGAAAGGCGCACCTATTGTTATGGATAATGTTGTTTTTAAATTACTCTGTGCATCCAATAATTCCAGTTTAAAACTTCCCGATGGCATATTTGGAAATCGAATTCGATTACTTCCTAAAACAGTTACTTCCTTATTATCATAGCCAACCATTCTATAAACTATTTTACGTTGCTTGGGGTTAATGTAATCCATTGAACTAAAAGCAAAAGTTAGCGTATTTTGATTGTGCTTTAGGTTTAAATTGTTTGTTGTAATGGGATTTCCAGACTCAGTGTATGGTTGATCATTTATTAAAATCTCGGTAATTTTTGGCTGAGAAACGCTTTTATAAATATTTGTTTTATTCGGATTGAAAAGATTTATGCCATTAATCCCGCCAATTGCAATTTGATTTTCGTCGATCAACGAAATGCTGTTGGGATTAAAAACCATGCTCTGCACACCATCAGATATTGTGTAACGGGTTTTGCTCTGCTTTTGGTTGTCATAAAAATAAAGCCCATTATTGCTTCCAATCCAAAGGTTTTGGTTTTTATCGGCTAAAATACTTGTACAGTTTGCGTCGAAAATACTTAGGTTATCTAAAATACTGGTTGTCGTATTGTATTTTATTAATCCCGATGTTGTAGCGAGGAAAATTTTATCTCCAATGGTTACATTCCCGTTAATGGCATACGGTGATCTGCCAATTTCTTTTTCGTATTTAAATTGCCCATTAATAAAACTGTATAAATAAGTGCTGGTGTAAAAAGTCTGAACTAAAAGTTTATTCTTCGAAATGGGAATAAGTCTTTGAATATTTGGCCAGTTGAGCGAGCGATTGATATCATCAACCATATTCAAAAACAAAGATTCATTATTTCTGATATTTGCCTTTGCAACCCCATACTCTGTTGCTGTATATAAGTCATCACCAAATTTCATAATCTGGTTTATTTGAACCTTTCCGTTGTAGGTTTTCGAAAAACTGGTTTTTAAAGGCAGGAATTTATCGAGTGTACGAACATAAATATAAAATGAACCGGTAGAAAGTTCGATTAAAAGATTGCCATTATCAAGCTCCACCAGCTTGCTAATTCCCATTTTTAAAAACTCATGTCTGGCTGATTTATCCAGGCCCTGATTATAAATAAGTAAGCCTGAGTTTTTGGTTCCACACCAGATTTTTCCATATTTATCTTTTAAGATATAGCTGATGTCGTTGTCGAAATTTGCATTATTCGATTCTTTTTTATCTAAATATCTAGGAAAAATTACCTTGTTTAAATTTGTATAATCCAGGCCATAACCATCTACTGAAATAAATAGATTTTGTTTTTTATCAATATAAATCCGTCTGATATAATTGGCCGAGAGACTAAATAAATTACTGGATTGATGAACATATTGATCAATGAATTTTTCTGTTGTTAAATCAAAAATCAATAAACCGTTGTTCCGGGTTCCTACAAAAAGCCAGGGTTTTCCAGGATATTTAGCTATAGCTGTGCAAGCAATATTTTTTTCTTTTAGGTAGCTATTAAAGGTTTGATATTTTTTTGATGCGGGATTTAATTTTATCAAACCCTTATCGCCGGCCAACCAAAATAATGTATCAGAAGCAAAGTACACATCTTCAATATGGCTTACTAAAGTTTGGCTACCCATAAAAAATTCTTTAACATGCTTTTCTTTTACATCATTTGCCTCATTTAAATAAATTCCCTTTACACCTCTACTTACAAACCAATTTAGCTTTTTATAGCAAGGAATGGGGGTAAAGGCATACCCGTTTGAATATGTAGTTACATAACTTAATTTTTTCTGCTTCTCGGCATATTTATATACATTGCCTGCCAGATAAACCCATAAATTTTCATCGGCATCAATGTAAAATGGAAATGAATAGTAATTTGATTTTAGGTTTGGATTAGAAAAACTATAAGCTTCAAAACTATCTTTTGCTTTATTGTATTTAACAAGATTGCTTTGCGAACCAATAATTAAATTACCCTCCTTATCTTCAATAATTTTTGTGATGTAATTCCCGGGAAAGCTCGATCTATTTTTAGCTGATTCTTTGTAAGTGATACACGATGTCCCATCAAATCTATTTAAGCCATTCTCCGTACCGATCCACAGGAAATTATCCTTGTCGGTATGTAAGGCCTTAATTGTCGGATCACTCAATCCATCTTCTTGAGTTAAATGTTTAAATAGTAAGGTTTGCTTATTTTGAGCGATGACTTTTGTTGTAAAAACACAAGAAAATGCAATCAGTAACTTTAAATAAACAATAAAGGTTGAGGTTGTTTTCTTTATCATATTGATAAAATTGAGCTGGACTTGCAATTTGTTCAAAATCAAATATAGAAAATTATAGCTACTAAAGATTTCTTGATGGCTCATTTTCAGGTTTTTGAAGTCTGAGGAAATCCCAACATATTTTTTAAAAGATATTCCGATGCAAATAGTATATATTTGTGCTACTCAAAGGGGTGCTTTTTAATGATGCAATTTCTGTTGCAATTAACTGGCTGAGATTATACCCATTACCTTGAGGAATGACCAGTACGAAATAATCAATATCAGATTTTTGAAATTGTTTATTTAGGGATTGTGAATTCCTTAAAGTATGCACCTGATTCGGATAATGCCGACGTAGGGAAGAGGTTGACTTTACAATACTGTTTCGCCCCGAAAACAGTACTTAGCGTATTTTTTTGGCTTTAAGCAAAATGTATTGTAAATGAATTTTCAAGATTGGTTCGGGCTTTTTATAGCGCAGATTTTAAACACCTCCATCATAGAATGGCTAGTTGTAGGCTTTGGTGTTTCAGAAGTATTATTAGCTAAAAAAAATAACATTTGGTTGTATCCAACAGGCATTGTTTCTATTTTATTAGGGATGTTTTTGCTTTTTAAAGCAAATCTGTATGCAGAAATTATCCTTAATTTTTACTACCTCATTATGAGTATATATGGTTGGATAATTTGGAAGAACAAAGAAAGCCATCATCATACAGAAGTGTATTGGTCTACAAAAAAGGAGCTTATTATTGCTGTATTAATCTCCATTATTGGTTTTGGAGTCTTCTACTTTTTATTGCTCAATCTACCCGAGCATTTCATAATTAATGGAACCAATATTTATTTTACAAAATCGGATGTTCCATTTGCCGATGCTTTTGTGTCTGCTTTTGCCTGGGCTGGAATGTGGCTGCTAGCCAAACGCAAAATCGAAAACTGGATTTTTCTAAACATTTCGAATATTGTAGCCATCCCGCTATTAATTCATAAGAAATATATAATGATGAGTTGCTTAACCACCTTTTTATTTGTGGTTGCCGTTTTTGGGTATCTCGATTGGAAAAAAATTGTGAACAAGAAAAAATTGGCGCTGAATTAAAAATTAGGCACAGATATAAAATCTCTGCTTACTCAATCATCCCCTAAAGGAAAAACATGCAAGATACATTAGTACAAACCTGGCAAGAAAAAGTCAATGCTTTATCCGGTTCTTCAGAAGAAATGGGGCAACTTCACCCAGAAATTTTAGAACTCGCTTATCAAGAGCAATGGTTTAAATTATTTGTGCCGAAAATTTTTGGTGGTCCCGGTAAAAAGTTGCCGGAAATTTTAAGGCTTGAAGAATCTTTAGCAGAAGCAGATGGAAGTTTGGGCTGGACCATTACGCTTTGTGCTGGAGCAGGTTGGTTTGCCGGTTTTTTAGATCCGGAATTGGCCAAAGAAATTTTTGCCGATCGAACGGTTTGCTTTGCAGGCAGTGGTGCGGTTGGTGGAACAGCAATAAAAACTTCAAACGGTTATTTAATTAATGGCCATTGGAAATATGCAAGTGGCGCCTTACATGCTACTATTTTTACAGCCAATTGTGTTTTAAAAAATATAAATGGATCTGACATTTTGGATGAGACCGGAAATCCAGAGATCAAATCGTTTATCCTAAAAAAAGATGAAGTCAATATTTTACCGGGTTGGTCTTATTTTGGTCTTATTGCAACAGGTAGCCATGCGTTCGATGTTATAGATATTGAGGTTCCAGCCAATAGAATCTTTAAAATAAATAATACCATCGAGATTGAGGAAGAAGGTTTTGACTATCCGTTTTTACAATTAGCGGAAACAACACTTGCCGTGAACAATCTGGGCATGGCAAATCATTTTGTTGAATTAGTTAAACAATCCTTTTACTCAAGATCCGGATTAAAACGGTATACCGAAGATCAAATCGCATTTTTTGAAATGGAGCTGAATACAGGAAGAACTACTTTAGCAAATATTAAGTCAGCGTTTTATAAGGCTTTTGATGAATCCTGGGATGAATTGGTTAACAATAAAATCATTACAGCTGAAAAGCTGAAAAGCGTTAGTGCATTGAGCAGAAAGCTTGCGCATGCCTCACGAAAAGTATCCGATTCTTTGTTTATTTATTGTGGATTAGAGGCGGCAAGAAAAGACACAGAGCTTAATAGAGTTTGGAGAGATTTACACACGGCAAGTCAGCATGCCCTGCTTACATTCGAATCTTAATCTATTTTGCTTCTTGAGGTATAATTTTATCCTTAAAATCTGATGCAAATTTGTTGAGTTTAGGCTGTATTACAAAAGCACAATAAGGTTTACCCTGATTTTGATTGAAGTAATTCTGATGGTAATCTTCAGCCTCGTAAAAATCAGATATTGGGCAAATTTCAGTAACGATTGGACTATCGTAAACCAATTCCTTTGTCAGTTTGTCAATCATTTTTACCGCCTGTTCTTTTTGATCTTGATTGGCATAAAAAATAACGGAGCGATATTGAGTGCCCGTATCATTACCCTGCCTATTTAATGTTGTAGGATTATGAGTTTTAAAGAAAATTAATAAAAGTTCGCTAAAGCTGGTTACTTTTTCATCAAACTCAATCTGAATTACTTCTGCATGACCGGTATCTCCGTTACAAATTTCCATATATGTAGGGTGTTTTAATTCTCCACCCATATAACCCGAAACGACTTGACTTACACCTTTTACTGATTGAAAAACGGCTTCGGTGCACCAAAAGCACCCACCTCCAAAAATTGCTGTTTGCATATACTAAGTTAACGAAAACCATGCCATTTCGGATTTTTTAACAGGCATAAAAAAACCTCGTAAAAATTAATTTACGAGGTTATGATAAATTGATATTGATTATTGATACTGAATATAGATCGGTTTCGGCGTAAGTTTTAATAATTCCTCTGGAGTCATTAAACGCTTAGGCTCTTTTTTCAAATCATTTTTATAAAACAATTTAAATCCTGTAAACTGAACAGGTTCACCATAAATAAAATGGCGGTATGTTCCTTTTTTCAGTTCTGGTTCACCCCATCCATCCATATGCATAACAACCTGAACTTCAGGACGTAATTTAATGTTTTGATAATTGGTTACCATTTTCTTGGTAAAACGGTGCAGTGTGAAAACCTTTGGAGGCAAGTTGTGTTTTTTAACAATATCTGCTAAATAACCCGTTACATAGTTAATATCCGCCGCATCGTAAGTTCCAATTTTTTTGCCTGGCAATGTACCATCTTTCATAGAAAACTCAGGGTCGATTCCCAAATGTACGTAAGGCAACTCCAAATATTTTTCGATGTGAGGCAATTCTGCTTTTATAGTACTTAAAGCAACCTGCAAATCTAAAAATACAATTGTTCCCGGTTGCATTTTAGCAATGGTTAAAACCGAATCAATTTGTTTGTTGCCCATTCTGTTGATGTACTTGCCATCTTTTCCTGGTGTTCCGCTGGCTACCGCTGCAATGTAGTGTAAGCCTGGTTGTACTGGGGTAGAAGGGTCTGCTTTTTCCCAATGTTTAACCTCTGCATTTAAGCGTTGCCACATTTCTTTCGGAGCATATTCTCCCAAAGCACCCATTTTTTTTGAGTGGAGATTACCATAATAAACCACAATGCGTTTAAAAGGCAATATTGCACCTGCTAGTGGATAAGGCTGTTTTTTTACAGGCCATTTTCCGGTTGTATCTCCGTTAGCCAATTTGCGCACTAAAGAATCATAAAGTTTCGGATCAACAGGCTTCATTACATTTGCTGTAGAATCTGTTTTCTTTTTTGTTGTATCCGAAGAGAAGATTTTGCTTACGCCACCCTTGCCATCCGAATTGCAGTTGGCAAATAAGCTGATCGCGGCAAAACCAAGCATTAGTGTGCCCGCTAATTGAGGTAATTTCATAGATTTATATATAGATTTTAATGTTTAATCAGTTTTTCCGAATCTGTATTGTATGAAAGTAGGATGGAAAACCGGTAGTGCAAAATAAAGTATTCAACATTTACACATTGCAGAATTTGCCAAAAACGCCCAATGGAAGTTTAATGCCTGCTGTGGCTTGTAAATACAATTCACCGGTTTCTAAATTTGTAACGCTAGGGAAGGATGTGCGAATTAAATTTTCTACAATAACGGAAGAAAATCCCAAAGAATAAGTATTAAGAATTAAAAAATGTTCCTTTTCATCCAAAAGCTGTACAACATCCTGCATCATTTCCTGAATGTGGTCTTCCAGCTTCCACTTTTCGCCATTTGGACCATGACCATACGCGGGCGGATCTAAAATAATTCCATTATATTTTTTACCTCTCTTTAATTCTTTCTTAACAAATTTCAGGGCATCTTCAACCATCCAACGGGTATTTTTTAAACCAGAAAGTTCTTGGTTTTCATTTGCCCAGGTAACCACTTGCTTAATAGAATCTACATGGGTAGTTTCTGCGCCTGCTGCATTTGCAATTAAGGAAGCAGCACCTGTATAAGCGAAAAGATTTAAAACTTTTGGGTTTGGCGTAGTAAATTTTTTGATTGATGAAGATATAAAATCCCAGTTCACTGCCTGCTCGGGGAAAACCCCCACATGCTTAAATGAAGTTAAGCCTAATCGAAGTTTAATGGCAACTTCATTGTTTTTATATTCTACATGCCAACGATCTGGCAATGCAGGATTTTTTTTAACCCATTCGCCAGATGTAGCCGAACGACCTCTAAAAGTTATATTGGCAGTTTTTTTCCATTCTTGTTCTGATAATGTTTTTTTCCAAACCGCCTGAGGTTCAGGTCTGATTAAGATAACATTGCCAAAGCGTTCTAATTTTTCAAAATCCCCGCAATCAATCAGTTCATAGTCTTTCCAATGGGTTGGGGCAAGTAATTGTATCATTTATTAAAGTAACTTTAAATTTGGATAATTCCTGATATATTGATCATCAGTTATTAAGGTTAGATCATTAGCTAAAGCCTGTGAAATAATTATTCTGTCAAAAGGATCTGTGTGCAACAAAGGTAAAGATAGATAGATATCTAAATGTTGTTTTTCAATGTTCAGAACTGAAATTTTAAAGTTTTCTATTAGTTCGTACATTTCCTGCAAATTTCTGGTTACTATCAATTTGCCAATATTAACTTTAATAATAATTTCCCATAAACTCGCAATACTAATGCTTACATTTTCATTAGCATTTTGTATCGTTTTAATTATTTCCTCTCCAACTTTGTCATCTTCGTTAATGAAAGAAATAAAAATATGTGTATCGATAAGAATGCGCATTACATATAATCCTTTAAATCATTCAATGGTTCATTGAAATCATCTGGAATTATAAAAAGTCCCTTAGCTGCTCCATATAAGCTTTTTGGCTCTTCAACAATATTGTCCTCTTCGCTAGTTGATTTAGAAAAACTTTTGTAATGCTTAGCTTTTAAAAAATCAATAAAATCTTCCACCTCATTTACCATATTATCTGGCAAGGTTTCGAGTTTATGCATAATATTTTTTGTAGCCGTAGTCATAATCAAATATAATAATTTTCTTAAAACTTATCCTTTGCAGCTTTCATGAAACGGCTGGCAAATACAAAGTCGTTAAGTTCCTGAATATCGGTATGGGCAATTTCTTTATTGCTGCCTTCCCAGAATTTTTTTCCTTCGTGCAAAAATAAGATATAATCACCAATTCCCATTACTGAGTTCATATCGTGGGTTACTACAATTGTAGTGGTTTTGTATTCTTCGGTAAGCTCCTTAATCAACTCATCAATAACGATGGATGTTTTGGGATCTAAGCCTGAATTGGGTTCATCGCAAAACAAATATTTTGGATTCATTGCAATCGCACGAGCAATACCAACCCTCTTTTTCATCCCCCCTGATAATTCGGATGGAAATAATTTATTTTTTCCCTCTAGGTTAACGCGTTCCAAACAGAAGTTTACTCGATCAAGTTTCTCGCTGCGGGTTTGGGTGGTAAACATATTTAAAGGAAACATAATATTCTCTTCAACGGTCATACTATCAAACAGCGCAGATCCCTGAAAAAGCATCCCAATTTCTTTACGAACATCAATTCTTTCCTCGTAACTCATCGGGGTAAAATCTCTTCCATCATAAAGTACAGAACCAGAATCTGGCTGGTGCAAACCAACCATACATTTCAAAAGCGTTGTTTTTCCAGATCCAGAACCTCCAATAATTAAATTGGTTACGCCTTCTTGAAATACTCCTGAAATGCCTTTTAAAACCTCATTTCCGGAAAATGATTTATAAATATCTTTTATTTCAATCATTACAATAATAGTTGAGTAACCAAATAATCGCAAACAAGAATAGAGATACAGCTAATTACAACTGCTCTGGTACTTGCTAATGAAACTTCTAATGCACCGCCTTTAACGTAGAAACCTTCATAGGCGGGTACCGATGTAATAATAAACCCGAAAACAAAAGCCTTAACCAAGGCAACTGTTATGGTGTAAGGGTTAAAATCTGTTGTAATCCCTTGAATATATTCTGCTGGAGTAACTGCACCTGAAATAGAACCGCCAATGTAACCACCTGTAATACTCAAGAACATAGAAATGATAACCAACATGGGTACCATGGTTATGCCCGAAATAATTTTAGGTAGAATTAGATATCCTGGAGCGTTTATGCCCATAATTTCTAAAGCATCAATTTGTTCGGTAACACGCATAGAGCCAATTTCCGAAGAAATTGCCGAACCGATCTTTCCGGCCAGTACAATTGCGCTAATGGTTGGGCTAAGTTCCAAGATGCTCGAATCACGATTTACCGATCCGATAATTGTTTTTGGGATAAAATCGCTCACCAACTGGAAAGCAATTTGTAGTGTCATTACCGCACCAATAAAAGTAGAGATAATTGCGATAAGTCCTAAAGAGCCAACACCCACATAATCCATCTGTTTGGCAATTTCCTTAAGATATATCTTCAGTTTTTCCGGCCTTCTAAATACAGATTTGAGTAGCAGGATGTATCTGCCGAAATTGGTAAAATTCATTCCGTATGTTTTTGCTTAATTTAAATGATCATTCTATAATACTACAAAGAAACAATAAAAAAGTTGTAGGCTTGGGTTAATTACAGAAATATTCGTGGTTTTAAATATAAATATGGTTTTTTGCTTACAAAAATTAAACCACAAAACATGAAAGCGGTAATAACAGGGGCAACAAAAGGAATTGGAAAAGCCATAGCAATTAAACTTTGGAAAGAGGGTTATCACCTGGCACTTGTGGCCAGAAGTTTAGCTGAACTTGAAAAACTTCGTGATGAATTATTCATAACCGGACGAACTGTTTTAATTTACGCTGTTGATTGTTCCATTAAGGAAGAAGTGTATCAGTTTCTAAATCGTGCAGAAAAAGAGTTCGGCCATATTGATGTATTGGTAAACAATGTTGGCGCTTTCTTGCCAGGATCTATGTTGGATGAGGACGACGAAACCTTTGAAAAACAGCAGAATATAAATGTTAATGCAGGTTATTATATCAGTAAGTTTTACGGTAAAAAAATGCGAATGGAGAAGCGTGGGCACATATTCAACATCTGTTCAGTGGCAAGTAAAGCGCCTGTGAAAAATGGTGGCAGTTATAGTGTAACAAAAGCAGCGATGCTAAGTCTTAATCATGTATTGCGGCAAGAGTTAGCGCCACACAACGTTAAAGTAACTGCCTTTTTGCCGGGCTCAACCAAAACCTCATCATGGGAAGGAACTACCATTCCAGATGAAAAATTTGTACAGCCCGAAGATATTGCAGAAACTTTGTTCACCATTTTAAACTTAAGTAAAGGGGTAAATGTTGATGAGGTTTTAATTACTCCGCTCGATTTTTAAACACAAAATGAACAAGATTATGGAAAGGAAGCTTTTTAGAAACGAACACGATAAGATGATTGCAGGTGTGGCTTCAGGTCTTGCAGATTACATGCAGGTAGAGGTTACCATAATTAGATTGTTGTTTGCATTATCGGCTATTTTTATGGCCGGGGGTGGCTTAATAGCCTATATTATTATGTGGATTATTGTTCCGGTAAATAACGATCCGGCTTCAAGATTCTCGAAATTTAACGATTACTTTAACAAGAACAACCCAAATACGCCTCCATTTGGAGCAACTGATCCCTTTGCTTCTACAAATCCAAACTGGAGCCAGCCGATTAACGAAGGTGCAGAAAAAAAACCTTTTGAAACCCAGCCAGATTTTGGCAAGTTTAACAAACCAAATGATACTGGCCGTACCGTTGGAGGCTTATTGCTCTTAGTAATTGGATGTTTCTTTTTAATGCGTGAAATGGATTTTATTCCAGATTGGTTCAGCTTCAGAAACTTATTTAAGTTTATGTGGCCACTAATTTTTATTGCCTTGGGTGTAAGCGTAATCGCCAAATCTAAGCGAAAAAATGAATGGAATGCGTTTCAGAACCAGCAAGCTACTGCAGAAGAAGAACCTAAAAAACCTGCAGATTTCTCAGATGCAATTGTTGTGGAAGAAACACCCAAAGATGAAAACAATTCAACCCCTACAAACCCTCAAGTATAAATATTATGAAACTAGATAGATTAATTTGGGGTATAATCCTGCTTTTTATAGGCGGTGTACTCTTACTGGAAAACTTTGGCGTTATCGATTTTTACTGGCGCAATGTATGGAGCTTTTGGCCTCTGCTACTCATCATTTTTGGATTAAATATCCTTTTCAATAAAAATAATTCTCAAACCGGAAGTTTAATTTCAATTGGAGTTTTGGTAATCGGTTTATCATTTCTTTTTTATCGCGGACAACAGCCTCCAGAACATACCTCATGGTGGGGAAATCATCATTTTAAAAAAGATATTGATATTAATTTAGATGATGATGACAACGACAACGATAATGATGACAACGATCGTGATACCGCCTTTAGTAGTTTAAACCTTACACAGCCATTTGTATCTACCGAAAATGCTAAAAAAACGGTTTTAAATATATCAGGAGGCGGAATCTCTTTCAACCTTGATGGCGAAACGGATGAACTTATCCATGCAGATGTTAAAAAAAGACATGGCAATTTCTCGCTAAATAAAGTAGTTAGCGATAGCGCAACAGTTTTAACATTTAAAATGGATGACAAGAAAAACAAATGGAATTTTGGAGATGGGGGTAACGATGTAGATTTCAAATTAAATAAAGCCCCTAACTGGGATGTAATTATGAAATTGGGTGCAGGTGAGGCCGATTTTGATTTTGCTGAATATAAAGTTCGTACCTTCCGTTTCGATGGTGGCGCAGCATCCTTAGATATAAAATTTGGAGATTTATTGCCAATTACCGATGTAATTGTAAAATCTGGCGTTGCCGATGTTAAAATAAAAGTGCCAACCAATTCGGGTTGCAGAATTAATACAAAAACCGGTTTATCGGCAAAAGATTTCGAAGGATTTGAAAAAATAAGTGATGGAGTTTACGAAACTTCAAACTATAAAACATCAGCCAAAAAAATCTTTATCAATTTAGATGGTGGATTAAGTAACTTTGAGGTGAGCAGATACTAAAGCTCGAAGGTGAAAGCTAAAGACTAAAGCCTGATGTTCGACTTTAATCTTAAAATCCAATGAATCTCGATCAGTACACAGTAGTTATTAACGGTAAACCACAAGGGCCATATAATTTATCGGAGCTTAGTGATTTAAACATCTCACCGAATACATTTATCCGCAAACCCGGAATGGACGATTATAAAGAAGCTCATGCAATTCCCGAATTGCGTGAGCTTTTGGGTTTTAGCTTTCAGAAAACAGCACCACAGTATTTTGCGGCTTTCGACCAACGATTATTGGCTTCAGTAATTGATCATTTTTTAATCTTTGGCATTTATATTCTCTTAATTTTATTCAGCTTTATTTTTATAGAAGGAAAAGACCAAAGAATTATGGCCTTTCTTATTCCATTCCCATCAATTTTTATAGTTAAATTAATTTATGGAATTTTTGCAGAAGCCTCTGATAAGCAGGCTACAATTGGCAAGAGATTGATTGGAATCAAAGTAAGTGATTTAGAAGGCAGTAGAATTTCTTTCGGTGTTTCAGCCATTAGAAATTTCTCTAAAATTTTATCGGTTTTACCGATTTTCTTTGGCTATTTATATAGCTTTTTAAATAAAAAACATCAGTGCTGGCATGATATTGCCGCAAATACACTGGTTATAAAAGATCGGCTAATTTAGTGTGTTAAAACTAGTATAGTAATCCAAACATCCACAACGGAATTTTATTTCCAATCCCTGCTTCCATATCATCATAAGCAATAAAGGAATTTTCTAAATCCATTACTTGCTTTGCCGATTTCCCTTTACCTCCAATTTCGAAAGTAAATTTATCGTCGATAAAAAAATCGCCTTTTAATGGTAAGCTGACCTCATGCTGTGCGTTTTTTACCTGATTCATAAAAAAGGCTTCTCGCAAGGAACCTTTATCTACATTATTTGGACTTAGAGCGAACGACAGATTGGTGTTTTCTAAAAATATCTTATCGGGTTTTTGTAGAGTACTTATACTTTTTCCGGCAGCGGAGAGCGAATTTATCAGTTTCGCCTTATTAAGATAGTATAGATACTCTATAATCATGTTTCGGCTTATTCCTGTTTTTTCACTAAGACTGCTAATATTGGGTTTAAAAGGAACATTTGTTGATAGGATATAGAGGAGTTGGTAAATTTTTCGAGAATGGTGCGGGTTAAATCCTGCTACAAACTGTAAATCTTCTTCAATAATCAGTCTTACAACTTTTTCTAATCGCAAATGGTAGGTATTGGTATTTTCTATAAAAAACGGGTAATAACCATATCTTAAAAAATCATTAAAGTGCTGTAAGGGTTTGAAATTTGAAATTAAGGTATTGGCAATCTCAACATGGTGGTTAAGCAAATCTTTAAATAAAATAGGTTCTACATTAGCAATGCCTGTAAAACTTAAAAATTCCCTATAAGATAAACCAGTTAATTCATATTGAACTGCTCTGCGGCTTAAATCTGTATTTTGCCTGGAAATATCAATTATTGAAGAACCCGTAAATACAATATTTATGTCTTTGTAAAAATCGTAGATGTTTTTTATTTCCTTTGCCCAATCCGGATATTTATGTATTTCATCAATAAACAATGTTTTTCCACCATTCTGTCTAAATTCTTTTGCAAAATCTGAAAGTAAGTTGTTCGTAAAATAAATATCATCCATCGTAATGTACATTGCCTCATTACTTAAGCCATATATAGATTTAATTCGCTGCAACATTAATGTTGTTTTCCCTGTTCCTCTAGCACCCAGTATACTTATTAATCTATCATCCCAATCTATAGTTTTTGCTAATGGTCTAATAATATCCGTAACTTGTTGTTGAACAATTAAATTAGATTTTACTTTTAAATTTTCCATTTTGCTATAAATTTATAGCAAAAATAATAAAAAAATGCTATTGTTTTTTAGCAAAATAAGATTCTGCACTGTTTAACTAAAAGTATTTTTGTGCAATGCAAAATGTCAATCCCGTAGTTGGTGGCTCACCAAACATTCCGTAACCCAAATTAAGACAAGGTAATAATCTATAATTTAATCATCTCATCTAAAAACAATTTACAACTTTCCAACATTAAAACATTCCAACAATCCTTATCTTTGCAAGCGCATGGAAAATTTATCGGTAAAGCATGATTTAGAGGGCGGATATTGCAATAGCTTAACGCAATATTCTAGGTTTTTAACCCGTGAAGTTAAAATTGGAGATATCGCTATGGGTGCTCATAATCCCATTCGAATCCAATCAATGACAACTACCGATACCATGAATACTTTGGCAACGGTTGAACAAACCATTAGAATGGTAGAATCTGGCAGTGAGTATGTCCGCATTACTGCTCCAAGTATTAAGGAAGCCGAAAATTTGGCTAACATTAAAAAAGAGCTTCGTTTTCGTGGTTACGATGTGCCTTTAATTGCAGATATCCATTTTACCCCTAATGCTGCCGAAATGGCTGCAAGAATTGTAGAAAAGGTTCGTGTAAATCCAGGCAATTACGCCGATAAAAAGAAATTCGAAAATATAGAATACACTCAGGATACTTATGATGCTGAACTAGCCAGGATTTACAAAAAGTTTATTCCGCTGGTAAAAATCTGTAAGGAGTATGGTACGGCCATGCGAATTGGAACCAACCACGGTTCGCTTTCCGATCGGATTATGAGTCATTACGGCGATACACCGAGAGGAATGGTAGAATCGGCAATGGAATTTATCCGCATGTGCGAGGACCAAAATTATTATAATCTGGTTATTTCCATGAAAGCCAGTAATACTCAGGTTATGGTTCAGGCTTATCGCCTGCTGGTAGAAACCATGACTAAAGAAGGCATGAATTATCCTTTGCATTTGGGCGTAACAGAAGCAGGTGATGGGGAAGATGGACGAATTAAATCTGCGGTTGGAATTGGTACCTTGCTTGAAGATGGGTTAGGCGATACCATTCGTGTATCTTTAACAGAAGATCCAGAATTTGAAGCGCCTGTAGCAAAAGCATTGGCAGATCGGTATCCAAAAAGGGTTGAAAGACAAAAGTTAAAAGCTGAAAGTCATAAGATCGATGGTACATCATCCATTTTCCATGCCACATCTTCCATTAAAACCTATTCTCCTTATTCTTATTCAAGAAGAATTAGTGAATCTGTCCAGCATATTGGTGGGCATCACCACCCGGTTGTGATGATTGATGTTTCTAAAGAAAATCTTAAAGACCCATACTTTTTAAATTCAGTAGGATACAATTATAGCGCAGGTTTAGATAAATATAATCTAGCAGATCAAGCTTGCGATTTGGTTTATTTAGGAGATAATTTACCTTCCTTTTCTTTCCCAGGAAATTTAAAGCAGATTTATAATTACCAAGCCTGGTTGGGCTTAAAGGATAAAAACAACTGTCACCCACTGTTTTCTTTAGATGAATTTAGTAATACCGACATTAAAGACGAATTTTTAAATTTTGTACAGATTGATGCAAAGCAATTGAACAATCCTGCAATTGAACAATTGAGCAATACCGTTTTAATTCTTGAAACATCTGCAAATCATGGGATGGCAGAACAAAGGGCATTTTTTGTGGCTTTGCAGGAAAAAAATCTTCAAATTCCCGTGATCATCAAAAGGAGCTACAAAGATTTAGATGCAGATCATTTAATGCTTTATTCGGCAACAGATCTTGGCGCACTGTTTACAGATGGTTTTGGAGATGGAATTTGGATTGATGCTCCTGGTCAAAATTTGGCTTTAATCAATTCGACTAGTTTCGGTATTTTACAAGCAACACGAACACGCATAAGTAAAACTGAATACATTTCTTGCCCGAGCTGCGGCAGAACGCTTTTCGATTTACAGGAAACCACTCAGCTTATCCGTTCCAGAACAGATCATTTAAAAGGACTTAAAATCGGCATTATGGGTTGTATCGTAAATGGTCCGGGTGAAATGGCTGATGCTGATTACGGTTATGTAGGTACAGGGCCAGATAAGATAACTTTGTATCGTGGTCAGGAAGTGGTTAAGAAAAACGTAAACACAGCTTTTGCTTTGGATGAATTGATTGACATTATAAAAGGTGATGGGAATTGGGTAGAGAAAGTTTAAGCTTGAATTCGAAATTAAGGGATTTCGCATTTTTTCCATTTATGGTTGCCGATTGGTAAGGCCTAAGCATTAAATCTCCGTTCTACTTAAATCCGGCCTAACAAATTTTTGGGGATGAAGTTTCCGGGCCAACTTGCTGACTTTAATACAAAAATTTTCAGCCGGCAATTTTTGTTTCTTTTTGTTGTCAAAAAGAAAAGAGCCTGTCCGGCCAGGACAACAAAACATCATCTTATATTTTTCTAACTAATAAACCTAAATTACCTTAATGAAAATCCCAGAGTTCCAATCCATATTTAATGAACTTAGAAACTGGCTTGTCGCTAAAGGTCTTGCGGGTAACGAACTTATTTACTCTTATTTCTTTATCGGATTAGTTGGTGTTACACTATTTCTATTCATTACCATATTCTTAACCAGACAGGTTTTTATAGGAGCAGTAAAAGGCGCAAGAACCAAATCCAATTGGCAAATAGCCCTATTCGAGTTTAGGGTTTTTAGAGCATTTGCATTAATTTTTGGCGCATACATTATCTACAATGCTGTTCCATTTGTTTTTATAGATTTTAAAAACTGGCTTTTTTATGCGTTAATTTTTGCCAGAATCTATATTGTTTTGGCTGTAATGTTTGCAGTAAATGCATTTTTAAATGCCTTGGTTTCTATAATGGAAGCCTCCAGAAAATATGCCGATAAACCCATCAGAAGTTACAAACAGGTGGCTAAAATCGTATTTTATATTGTTGGGTTTGTACTGATTCTCTCCATTATTCTGAACGAATCTCCTGTGTATATTTTCGGTGGATTTGGAGCTGTAACTGCTGTGTTCATTTTGGTTTTTCGCGATCCTATTCTGGGTTTTGTGGCATCCGTGCAAATGAGTGCGATAGATTTGGTTCGGGTAGGAGATTGGATTACCGTAGAAAAATACGGTGCCGATGGAGAAGTAACGGAAATTAATTTAACTACAATTAAAGTTCGAAACTGGGATAAAACCGTAACCATTGTTCCGAGTTATGCTATTGTAAGTGAGTCGTTTAAAAATTGGCGGGCGATGGAAGAAAGTGAGGGAAGAAGAATTAAACGCCACATTAATATTAAAATCTCGAGCATAAAATTTTGTGATGAAGAATTGATTGGTCGTTTAAAAAGCATAGATTTTTTAAAAGATTACCTTAAAGAAACCCAGCTTCAAATAGAAACGTTCAATGCGGAAAATACTGTAAACCCGAATAACCTGGTTAACGGCAGGCACATGACTAACATTGGAACGTTTAGGGTTTATGCAGAGAAATATTTGGAAAGTAATCCTTTTATTAATACCGATTTAACTTTTATGGTCCGCCAGTTGCAGGCCACTGAGAACGGACTCCCGATAGAAATTTATGTATTCTCAAAAGAGAAGGGTTTAAAGAAATTTGAAGAAGTTGCGGCAGATATTTTTGATCATCTTTTGGCAGCGGTTCCATATTTTGATTTAGAGATTTTCCAAAGCCCAAGCGGAAGCGACATGCGTGGTTTTGTAAGGAGAGGGAATGATTAAAACGATTGTCATTCTGAACGCAGAGAAGAATTCCTAACCTATTGTCTCTACACTAAAATATAGCATTGCTATTTTTGACGGTGGGTTAATTAAGGATTGCGTTTTATCGCTTAGAGATTCTTCGCAAACTCAGAATGACAGACATTGTTATTCCCTCAAAAACAACAAACACTTTTCGCAAACCCTGAATAAAAGCGGCGGTAAGTTTTCGCCTTCATAAGGTTGAGTTGCTCCATAAACATGATTTGCACCTTCAATTTTAACCAATCTGCTATTTGGATTAGCATCTGCCAATTTTTGTGCATGTTCAAAAGGAACGTTTACATCATCATCGCCCTGAACAATTAACCACGGAATATTGATGCGTTTTGAGGCATTCAGAATATCGAAGGTTTCTGCATTTTCTTCAAAATCTTTGAGCAATGATACATTTAAAGGCATTTGTTCTTTGGTTCTTGCATTAACAACGAAAATTTTTCCTGTCTTTTTCCATTCCGATTCTTGCTCCTTTTTCCAAAGACTGTTAAAACTAGAAATTGCACTCCAGGTAATTAATTTGTTAATTCGTAAATCGTTCGAAGCTTCGATTATTGCCAAACCACCGCCACGACTATGGCCAATCAAATTGATTTCTTTTTCTTTGCCATAAGCTTTTTCAATAAAATCGAGCACGGCGTTTACATCGAAAAGTTCTTTTGAAACGGTATTGCTGGCGAAAGTTTCCATATCAGTAACATCTTTCGGGTTATCGGTAGGAACACCGCTATGCGATAAATTAAATTTGATGTACCGATATCCGTTGCTGGCAAAGTAGCGAGCCACCAAATTATGAGCGCCCCAATCTTTAAATCCTTTAAAGCCATGAACAAAAAGTACGATTGGCGTATTTGGATTTTTATCATCAAATGTGATGTCGCCTATAATTAATTTTCCATCTGCGCCACTAAGGCTAAATTTACTTTGTGTTATCATAGTTTTAAAAAATAGGTTCAAATTATAAACCTACGAAATCGAATTTTGTTGCATTTTATATATTGAGATTTTTAAAGGCTTTTAGGGATATTCTCCTCTTTTAGAGGGGTGCCCAAAGGGCGGGGTGTTTTTGAGTTTTCTAGCATCAACCCATGTTCTCTAAACCCGATAAAAGTGGAAATACTTTTTGTTGCAGGTCTTCGACAAGCTCAGACTGACAATTACAAAAAGATTGGAACGAATAGCGGGACTAACCTTAATATGAAATACAGAACCTTGCTTTTCTAGTCGTACAATTATATTCTAAATTAATGATTTACCATTAAAGAAATCATAGGCACCTGATTTTGGAAGCCTTAGGAATTAAACTTTACCAGGATTTCTGAAATAATACCAAGCCCACCAAATAAAAAATACCTGAAACGGTAATCTCAGCCATGCGATGAATGGTGTAATCAAAATTTTGCCAAGCATAAAAGGCGCAATCTGGATCATGTAAATATGAACGGGTATAAAAGCAAGAAGCATTAAGATTATGAATAGTGACGCGAGTTTTCTGGTATTTGAGAACAGCAATAAAATGCCCAGAATAATTTCAACAATGCCAGATAGGTAAATTAAAAATTCATGGGCGGGCAACCATTTCGGCATTATGGCGTAATACCCATTGGTGGAGATAAAGTGATTACAGCCCGCAAGGATATAGCATACGGCATAAACAAGGAGAAAAATTTTATAACGCATGAATATTTGTAGTTATAGTCTATTTATTTAAAACCGTTCTAAATTGATGTAAATTACAGGTTAATGACAGTCACATGCCTTGACCATGTTACTTTTGTATCCCGATAATAGTTAATAACGGAAGCACTTGGAATATTTAAAAGTAATCGCTTTTACGCATCACCACATCGACCTAAAATCTTTAGGGAAGTTAGTTATTTGTGATGAGAGTCTGGATAACAGGTTGAAGAATATTCAAACGGAACTTCCCGTTAGCGAAATTTTTTACATAGGTACCTGTAACCGTGTAGAATTTGTTTTTCTTACCAAAGAAAAAACCGATAAAGAATTTGTAACCAAGTTCCTTACTGTTTTGGATATGGGCTTGCCGGCAGAGTTTATGGAACGTTTCCTAGATAATGTTACGGTTTACGAAAACGAAGAAGCTTTTAATCACCTTTTACGCACATCCTGCTCTTTAGAAAGTTTGGTGGTTGGCGAAAAGGAAATTCTTGCTCAAATCCGTAAAGCTTACGAAAATTGCAGAGATGCCGGTTTTACAGGCGATTACATGCGCATGATTATGGATCGTGTGGTTAAAACAGCGAAAGAAGTTTACACACACACCAATATCTCTAAAAATCCCGTTTCTGTTGTTTCCTTGGCTTATCGCAAGTTAAAAGAATTAAACATGTGTGGCAATTCACGCATCTTAATTATTGGAGCCGGCGAAACCAATCAAAATATTGCAAAATACCTTAACAAGCATAAATATTCTAATTTCTCCATTTTCAACCGTACCCTTTCTAAAGCCGAAACCTTGGCAGAAGAGTTAAACGGTAAAGCATATCATTTAGATGCTCTAGAAAATTTTACTGAGGGTTTCGATGTTATTATAACTTGTACAGGTTCTACCGAAGCAATTATTACTGAAGAACTTTATGCCAAACTGCTTAATGGCGATACAGGTAAAAAGGTAATTGTCGATTTGGCAATCCCGAATGATGTTGCGCCTGCCGTTGTTCATAATCACCCAATTCATTACATCGAAGTAGAATCTTTAAAAGAAGTTGCCCGAAAAAATATCCAGGAACGTTATAATGAATTAGTTCATGCTGAAGACATTATTAGTGCAAACATTGCCGAATTCTTCACGGTTTTAAAACAACGCCGTATTGAATTAGCAATGCAGGATGTTCCCCGCAAGATTAAGGAAATTAAGAACACAGCCATGAACGGTGTATTTGCAGATGAAATTAGTCAGATGGATGAAGCATCTCGCGAAGTTTTAGAGCGTGTGATGAACTACATGGAGAAAAAATGCATCAGCGTTCCTATGATAATGGCCAAAGAAATTTTGGTTAATCAATCTTAGGTTATAACCAATTTTTATACTGTCGTCATTGCGAGGCACGAAGCAATCTTAAAGCGCTGGGTTAGTGTGCTGTAATTTTCAGTGTTACTCCTTAAATGATATAATAATTTGAAAAGCAGTCTTATGTGCTTTTCGGTTAATTCAGCCCCGCTTTCCGTTTCAATCTTTTTTAAACTTCTGTCGTTCTCCAATTATCGTCATTGCGAGAAGGATCGACGTGGCAATCTTTTTCGTTAGCTCATTAAAAAAGTATTTACACTTTGCTGAGGGCATCCCTTTGGTACAATCGGATTTAAAGAACTTCATTCAGTAACCCTTTCGAACTATCCGCCTAATCATATCGTCACGCTGAATTATTTCAGCATCTGAATGGAATAGAAGATATCCCTGGCATAAATGTCAATTAACAATCAATAAACGCAGTAACTCTGTAACCTCACTGTCTCATTTTTAAACATTTTACCAGATAAAGCCGTATTTAGTTAGATTTGCAGATCATTTAACAAAACAGTGAAGAAATTAACCATCGGAACACGCGGCAGCGAACTTGCTTTATGGCAGGCCAATCATATTAAAGATGAATTGGCTTTAATCGGAATAGAAGCCGAAATCAAAATCATTAAAACACAGGGCGATAAAATCCTGAACTTAAGATTGGATAAATTAGAGGGCAAAGGCTTTTTTACAAAAGAACTGGAAGAAGAACTTTTGGGCGGAACAATCGATTTGGCTGTACACTGCCTTAAAGATCTGCCAACTACGCATCCTGCTGGTTTAACCATTGCTGCAATCCCACCTCGAGAAGAAGCAACAGAATATCTTTTAATCTTAAAGGATTGTGTCGATGTTTCACAAAAGCTTTCTTTGAAAAAAGGTGCAATGGTGGGTACATCATCCAACAGAAGAAAAGCACAACTTTTAGGCCTACGTTCTGATTTGGAAATTGAAGATTTACGCGGAAACGTTCCAACCCGCATTCAAAAACTACGTGATGAAGATTATGATGCAATTATGTTGGCGAAAGCTGGCATTAAACGCCTGGGTTTAGATGTTAGTGAATTTCATGTTGAAGAATTAGAACCGACTGAATTTGTTCCTGCGCCAGCTCAAGGTGCTTTGGCAATTCAAATCAGGGAAAATGATACAGAACTTTTTAACGCACTTCAAAAATTGCACGACCCTGCAACAGCTGAAGAAGTTGGTGTAGAGCGTAAAGTGCTAAACATTTTTGAGGGCGGTTGCCATATGCCTTTAGGCTGTTATTGCAAAAAAGAAGATGGCGCTTTTGAGGTATGGACATCTAAAGCAGAAACTGCCGAAGATTTTCCGGAGCGTTTATTCTTACGTTCGGATACTACCGATGGTATGGCAGAAAAAATTGTAGCTAAATTTTCTAAAGAAAGAAAGAAGCCTGCTAAAGTTTTCATCTCTCGCGAGATTGGTGAACACAGTTATTTCCGTAAAGCTTTAGAAAACAATAATATTGAAATTGAGGGCCGTTCGTTAATTCGTACGTTTCCTATTGTTACCGTTTTAGACCAATTTATTCTAAAAAACATCGACTGGATCTTTTTTAGCAGTAGAAATAGCGTGGAATATTTCTTCAATTTAAAACCTCAGTTACCAAAGAAAACACAATTTGGTGTTGTTGGCAGAGGTTCAGAAGATGCCTTGCGTAAGTTTGGTCATTTTGCGGATTTTGTAGGCACAAGTGGAGATATTACTGAGGTTGCGGATAATTTCGCTAAATTGGTTTCAGGCAAGAATGTCCTCTTTCCAAGAGCACAGGATTCTTTGCAATCCATTCAAAAATCTTTGTCAGCAGATGCTAAAATTATCGATCTGCCAATTTACGAAACGGTAATTGAAGAAGATATTGACCAAAGCTATGCCGATGTTTTGATTTTTACCAGTCCATCTAATGTTGATGCTTATTTTGCTGATAATTTATTGGAGCCTGGACAGCAGGTTATTGCGATCGGAAATTCTACAGGAAAGAAATTTGATGAAATGGGCGTAACTTATGCCTTGCCGTATTCGCCTGATGAAATTGGATTGGCTGAAGCAGTTTTTGGAATAGAAATTAAATAAGGAAGCCCGAAGACCTAGGTCAGAAGTTTGGAAGCTGAAAGACTAAAGCGAAAAGCTTAGCCATTTCGTCATTGCGAGGCACAGTTTTTTGACTACTAGAGAAAGAAGTCTTAGTATAGACATTTAGCCGCAACCTTGAATATTGCTGTCATGCTGAGGCACGAAGCATCTGCAACCGATGAAACAGATTCTTCGTTCCTCAGAATGACAGGCGTTCAAAAATAATACTCAAGTCTTGATACTTGATAAGAATTACTAATGTACTCGCTAAGCCCTCACCTTCGGGGTGGGTTGGGTGAGGCTTTAATACTAATAAAATGTTACATCGTCCGAGAAGATTAAGGAAAAACCCGTTGGTTAGAGAGATGGTAGCCGAAACCCGACTATCGAAAGATATGTTTGTGTACCCTTATTTTGTGGTGCCAGGAACGAATGTTACGCATGCTATTGATGCCATGCCGGGCGTAAACCATTATTCGGTTGATGCTTTGGTTAAGGATGTTGAAGCGGGATTGAAAAAAGGCTTAAATAAAATTATGCTTTTTGGTGTAGGTGATGAAAAATCTGCTGATGCAAAATCGGCTTACCACGATCATTCATTAGTTCCAACTGCGGTACGCGAACTTAAAAAACAATTCGGAGAAGATTTATATGTAATCACCGATGTTTGCGTTTGTTCTTATACCACTCACGGTCATTGCGGTATTATGGAGGACGATTATGTTCAAAATGACAAAACCGTTGATGTAATTGCAAAAATGGCCTTATCACATGCACAGGCTGGTGCTGACATGTTCGCCCCATCGGATATGATGGATGGTAGAATCGAGGCGATTCGTAATTTATTGGATGAAAATGGTTTTGTAAATGCGGCCATTATGAGCCATGCCACAAAGTTTGCATCTGCATATTATGGGCCGTTTAGAGAAGCTGCCGATTGTGCGCCAAGTAAAGGAGATAGGAAAGCATACCAAATGGATTTCAGAAACCCATTAGAAGCGATGCGTGAAGCACAGTTGGATGAACAGGAAGGTGCTGATGTTTTGATGGTTAAACCCGGACTGGCTTATTTGGACATTATTCAACGGTTGAAACAGGATACCAATTTGCCAATTGCAGTTTACAATGTTTCGGGTGAATATTCGATGGTTAAAGCTGCTGCGGAACGTGGCTGGATTGACGAACAAAAAGTAGTAATGGAAACCATGCATGCATTTGCCAGAGCAGGCGCTAGCATTATTACGACCTACCACATTAAAGATATTTTAAATAACGACTGGATGTAAATAAGCTGAAAGCTTAAAGCCGAAAGACCAAAGCGATTGTATGGCGCTTTACTTTTTGCTTTAAGCTTTAGTCTTTCAGCTTTAAGCTTAATAAGAAATGTTAGATTCATTAAAAAAAATGTTTTCAGGCAACGAGGCCGATATTCCGGTAAATACAGGAAGCAAACCTGATATTTCTAGAGTAAAATCTGCAGAATTGTACGAGAAATCAAAAACGTATTTTCCAGGAGGTGTAAATTCGCCTGTTAGGGCTTTTAAATCTGTTTACGGAACACCGCTTTTTATTGAAAAGGGCGATGGCTGCTACATTTGGGATGCCGATGGAAACCAATTTATTGATTTCTGCGGAAGTTGGGGCCCACTGATTTTAGGCCATAACAATCCTAAAATTCGTGAAAAAGTTACTGAAGTAATGCAGAACGGAATGAGTTTTGGCGCACCAACAGCTTTGGAAAACGAACTGGCAGAATTGATTATTAAAAACAATCGTTTCGTTGAAAAAATTCGCTTCACAAGCTCGGGTACAGAAGCTGTAATGTCGGCGATTCGTTTGGCAAGAGGTTTTACGGGTAGAAATAAAATTTTAAAATTCGAAGGTTGTTACCACGGTCATAGCGATTCGCTTTTGGTTAAAGCGGGCTCTGGTTTGGTTACATTTGGCGAAACCTCTTCTGCAGGTGTACCAAAATCTTTTGCTGAAGAAACGATTGTGATTCCTTTGAATGATACGACGGCTATTGAGCAAGCTTTTGCGCAATTTAAAGATCAGATAGCTGCGGTAATTATTGAGGGCATTCCTGCCAATAACGGCTTAATCATGCAAGATGAGGAATACATTCACTTCTTAAGCAAAATCTGTAAGGATAATGGTTCATTACTAATTTTTGATGAAGTAATTACAGGTTTCCGTGTTGGCTTTGAAGGTGCTGCGGCATATTATGGGGTTACACCTGATATTGTTACTTATGGTAAAATTATTGGTGGAGGTTTGCCAGTTGGTATGTACGGTGCTTCTGCAGAAATTATGGGTCATATTTCTCCTGATGGTGGCGTTTACCAGGCAGGAACATTATCTGGAAATCCGGTAGCGATGGCAGCAGGTATTGCAACTTTGACTGAATTGAATAAATCTGGTTTTTACAAAGATTTGAATAATAAAACCCAAGAATTTGTAGCCAGTATTCAACGTTTTGCTGCGGCTAGAAACTACAAATTTAAAGTATTTACAGTAGGCTCTATCTTTTGGTTTGCTTTTACTGAGAAGGATAAAATTCAATCTGCTGATGATATTGACGCAAGCAGCATGGACAAATTTAAAATCATGCACCGTGAGTTGTTGAATAGGGGAATTTATTTGGGCCCATCGGGATATGAAGTTGGTTTCGTATCTTCAGCACATACAAAGATAGAATTGGAGAAAGCAAAGAGAGCAATATTCGAGGCGTTAGACTTGGTGTTTAAGAAATAGCATCAGCCCTTGCGACTGATAGTTTACCACAGAGAACACGGGGTTTTTCACAGAGGATAAGATATTAACCATATAAACATATAAGAAATATAAGCTCAAGAAGTCGAATTAGAGACTTTGAGGGGATTCCCCTCTTTTAGAGGGGTGCCTGAAAGGCGGGGTGTTTCTTTTATTTATGGCACAATCCCAAGTTCTCTAAACCCGATTGAAGTGGAAATACTTTTGAATAAACCTCGTAGGTTTTTAAAACCTACGAGGTTTGAGAAGATTGCAACGAAAAGCGGGGCTGAAATAACCAAAACGAACAGAAACTTGCTTTTCGAATAATAAGAATTAAATGTTTCGCGAGGACACAAACCATTGCGAAAATTAATAAATTAAAGCCCCTTTAGGGGTTGGGGTGTATGAAGAAATCCATTATCATATTTTACGCATTATTACTTTACGCATTAATTCAGCTTATTTCATGGGGTACTTTGGTGGTGCGTTTACAGCCAAGCCGAATGACGATGATTATGGGCGAGGGATCTGTATTTCTATTTCTGCTTTGTATCGGCGGTTATTTTCTGCATCAATCGTTAAAGCGTGAAGATAAGTTAAGGGAGCAACAACAGAACTTCCTGATGTCGATTACGCATGAATTGAAGTCGCCTTTAGCGGCTATAAAACTTTCTATACAGACTATTGTTAAAAGAGATTTAGACAAGGCAAGGCAAACATCTTTATTGAATAATTCGTTAAAAGATATAGAGCGTTTGGATGATTTGGTTGAAAATATGTTGTTGGCAACCAAAATTGAAAACCGTTCGTACACTTTTCCGAAAGAGGAATTTAATTTCTCGGAACTGGTTTATAAAATTACAGACAGGTTGCAAGTTCATTCTTGTGGCAACGAACAACTAATAAATGCGCATATTCAGCCAAATTTGCAGATATTTGGTGACAAATTTGCCTTATCGTCAGTTGTGACAAATTTGATCGAAAATGCAGTTAAATATTCAAGTCCTTGTGACGAGATAAATGTGCATTTAGATAAGGTTGACGGACATATTCAATTAAGTGTTATAGATAAGGGGCCGGGTATTTCAGATGCCGAAAAAATGTTGATATTTGATAAGTTTTACCGCGTTGGTAATGAGAATGTCAGAAAAGCGAAAGGGACAGGTTTAGGCTTGTTTATTGTGAAAGAGGTTTTACAATACCATGATGCAGATATTACAGTTAAAGACAATTTGCCCCAAGGAAGTATTTTTGAAGTAACATTTAGTTAATCTCAATTATGTCACAAAAATTAAGAATTCTATTGGTAGAAGACGAGGATCACTTGTTAGATGCTATCAAATTAAACCTCGAACTTGAGGGTTATAAAGTTCACGCCGTTAAAGATGGCAAAACCGCTCTTAAAATTTTTAAAGAAGAACGCTTCAATCTAATTATTTTAGATGTAATGTTGCCTGAGATGGATGGTTTCCAGGTTTGTGAAACAATTCGCTTAGAGAATGCAGAAGTTCCGATTATGTTTTTAACAGCTAAAAACACATCAGAAGACCGTGTTTTAGGTTTGAAAAAAGGTGCTGATGATTATTTGGTTAAACCTTTCAACTTGGAGGAATTAATTCTTCGTGTTGGTATTTTGGTTAAACGCAGTTTAAAATCTGACGATTTAAAAGAATTAAATTCTTACAAAATTGGAGATAAAACAATCTATTTTAACTCTTTCGAATTGAAACATGATGATGGAACCATCACGCCGTTAACTAAAAAGGAAACGATGTTGTTGAAGCTCCTAATCGAGCGTAAGAATGATGCGGTTTCTCGTGAGCAGATTTTAGAAACGGTTTGGAATTATGATGTTTATCCATCAACCAGAACGATTGATAACTTTATTTTAACGTTCCGTAAGTATTTCGAACCAGATCAAAAAAATCCAGTTTATTTCCACTCTATTCGTGGTGTTGGTTATAAATTTACTGATATTCATTAATGTACAATAATAAAGGCAGATATGCTTTAATGGCAGTTTTTGTGCTGGCTGGTTTTGTTTGTGTTTTGTACAATCAATATCAACTGGCAGCTGTTTCATTGGTCTTATTTGCCTTTGTTATTTGGAGTCATTTTAAGCACAGCTCTGTGTTAATGGCTTCGAAGCATTTTAAGAATAATGAGTTTGAGAAAACCAAGACGCTGTTAGCCGAAGTTTCAAATCCTGAGCGCTTGGCTAAAAGCAGAAGGGGATATTACGAATATATGCAAGGTAAAATGGCTTTGAGGGAGCAAGATTCTGATAAAGCCGAATATCATTTTCAGCTTGCGAGTAGATTTCCCTTTGGTGGAAAAAACGAGAAATCTTATGTGTTAATTTATTTGGCCACTATTGCCTTGCAAAAGGAAGATAAGGAGCGGGCAGAAGCTTATACCAAACTTGCTAAAGAACTTGCCGAAACGCAACGGTCAAAAGATATAATTGCTAAAATTGAAAAGGAAATAAGCAAAATATAATATTAATAGTGTCATTTTGAATAAACGAAGCACCGGTTTAGGAATAAAAAGGTACTTCGTTTTTTTTTTATTTATACCTTTGCGCAATTAAAATTTGCTCAATCGTCATGCTGACCTGAAACGAAGCGAAAAGCTAAACAGTAAATTTATTTCGGCATCTTTCTGCAATTAAGACCCTGATATAAATTCGGGGTGACGACTAGGCGACACAAAACAAAATATGAAGAATAATTTATTTTTAGACGCTGCATTTTCGAAACAAACAGAACGCCCGCCAGTATGGATGATGCGTCAAGCTGGTCGTTTTATGCCACAATACTGGGAGATCAAAAACAAGTACTCTTTTTTAGAGATGTGCAAAACTCCAGAAATTGCGGCTGACGTAACCATGTTGCCTGTGGATCTATTAGGAATTGATGCGGCGATTTTATTCTGTGATATTTTAGTAACTGGCGAGGCAATGGGAGGCGATTTGAGTTTCACACAAGGCGTTGGTCCTAAATTTGCAAACCCTGTTCGCACAGCTCAAGATATTGAGAACTTAAATGTTGATTGTCTTGATGAACTTCAATATGTTGCCGATGCGATTAAAGTTATTCAACAACGTTTAGATGGTAATATTCCGTTAATTGGTTTTGCTGGTGCACCTTTTACAGTGATGAGTTACTTGATTGAGGGTGGTTCATCTAAAGATTTTAAACTAACAAAGCTTTTTATACACAATCAGCCAGAATTGGCACACAAGCTTTTGGCTAAAATTGCCAAAGTAACGGCTGATTATTTGAATCTTCAAATTGCTGCAGGCGTTAATGCGGTTCAAATTTTTGATAGCTGGGCTCTAGCTCTATCTTGGAACGATTATCAGGAGTTTTCACACCGTTATATTCAGGAAATCATTTCGAACTTAAACAGAAAAGATATTCCGGTAATTTCGTTCTGTAAAGGAAGTTCGGTTTTTGCCCCAATTATGGCTGAGGCAAAGCCTGACGTAATTTCGGTAGATTGGAATGCAGATTTATTGAACATTAAAAATGCTTTACCAGCTGGGATTGCCGTTCAGGGAAATTTAGACCCACACATTTTATATGCAGATAAGGCTGTAATTAAGGCGCAAATCCACAAACTGTTCGAGCGTATGCGTGGTACAGAAGGATTTATCTTTAATTTGGGTCATGGTATTATGCCCGATATTCCTTTCGATAACGTAAAATATGCTATCGAAGTAGTAAAAGAGTTTAGGTATTAACCCCCTAAATCCCTTTAGGGACTTTAAATATCAATAGTAAATTCAAATACAGTGATAGAAACCTTGCTTCCATATTATCATTATTTTCTTGCGGTACATATTGTATTCGTAATCAGTTGGATGGCAGGCTTGTTCTATATCTTAAGTCTTTTTATTTATCATACTGAAGCCAACGATAAACCAGAACCGGAAAAGAGCATCCTCATAAAACAATTTGTTAAAATGGAGGCAACATTATGGAAAATTATCGCAACCCCTGCGATGATTATTTCTGTTTTAGCTGGTGCATCAATGCTTACTTTAAATAGCGCTTTGCTCCAAATGGATTGGATGTGGGTGAAGCTAGGCTTTGTAGTCGGTTTACTTATCTATCACTTTATTTGCCAAAAAATAGTTAAACAACTTAAAAACAATCAGTTTAAACTAAGCAGTTTTCAACTTCGTTTGTGGAGAGAGCTGGCCACAATTTTTATGATCGCCATTGTTTTTGTAGTAATCCTTAAAAGTGCGATTAACTGGATTTACGGTTTAATTGGTGTTATGGGCATTGCAATGGCTATAATGGTTGCAGTTAAATTGTATAAAAATTACCGAAACAAACGCGGCGAGTAGTTTTTACCACAAAGACACTAAGAACACCAAGAAAAATTATAATTGTGCGCCTAAGTGCCTTCATAGCTGACCAGAAAAACTCCTTTGTTTTCTTTGCGTAAACTTCGCGTTCTTTGCGGTTGAATAAATAAAAAACTATCCTAAATTTGACCGATAAAATAAAAACCTCATGTTTAAAACTACGGGTCAAAAAACGGCCTTACTAATAATATCATTTCTCTTTACATCATATCTCGCTTCAGCACAGTTTAATCAATCTGCTTTCGAAAATAGAATTCGTCCGGATAGCAGTTTAACTAACGAAGTTCATTTCAATTTTTACAACTTAAATTACGTTCGAAACTACGAGTATACCAACGATTTTCATGATGGGTATACTTTATACGGAACGCAGCTGCAACCACAGATTGTTTATTATGCGCACCCCAATCTGGCCATTACTGCTGGTGCCTTTATCAGAAAAGATTTTGGTAGAAATGGGATTTCTGATGCAAAACCCTTGTTTAGTATTAAGTACCATAAAAGAAATTTAACCTTAATTTTTGGAAGTTTAGAAGGTGGTATTCAGCATAAATATATTGAACCATTATACGATTTCGAAAGAACCATTACTACGCCAATTGAATACGGTACACAGTTATTGGTAGAACGTAAAAAATTTACTTTAGATGCCTGGATTGCCTGGCAGAAAATGATTTACAAAGGCGATCCTGCTAAAGAAGAAATTATTGGCGGCTTATCTACAGAAACAACTCTGGCAGAAAATAATGGATGGAAATTAAGCTTCCCTGCTCAATTTCTAGCTTTTCACCAAGGTGGTCAAATCGATATGCTGAAGGAAATTCCCATTACAACCATGTTAAATGGTGCAACGGGATTAAAGCTTCACAAAGAAATTGGAACAAACATTAAACAGGTTTATACTGATAATTACGTTGCTGTTTATAAAGATCTATCTCCTGATAAAAGAAGAGCTTATCAAGGTGGTTTTGGCCTATGGCTAAATGCCGGTGTAGAAAGTAAATGGGGAAGTTTGGTGGCCTCGTACTGGAAAGGAAATAACTTTATTCCGATTAAAGGAATGCCATTATATGAATCAGTTTCTGATAATTTATATAGCCCAGGTTTAAAGCAGAGCAGTCGGAACATTGTTTCATTACGTTATGCTTATCAAAAGGAATTGATTCCGCATTTGTATCTCGATGTTCGTTTTGAGCCACATGTTGATTTGGACAATACAGACAAACAATTGCAGTTTAACCATTCTTTTTTCTTAACCTACAAGCAAGATTTTAAGCTCTTTAAGGTTAAAAAGCAAGCAGAATAATCCATACTATTAAGATAATCTTGACAGTAACTTTTTTAAGTTATCGTCATTTTCGAAGGTATTCTTGGTTTTTAATTGTTGTAGGGCACGGTTAAAACTTCTAACCGAAATGCCTAAATAAGCAGCCATATCTTCTTTAGATATGGAGATGTGTTCTTCGGTTTGTAGCTTCAATAATTTGAGTAAACCATATTCTAAAGTATACAATTGCTGAAAAGATGCTCTACTACTCGTTTGTATAATTCTGGTTGATAATTCTTGGAGCAAAATTTTAGTAAATGCAGGATTGTCTTCAATCAGTTTAAAGAAAAAATGATCCGGAATGGCATATGCAGTAACATCGCTTATGGCTTCAACATTACAAAGGCAATCGATCTTTTTAATGGCCTCCAGTTCGCCAACAACTTCTCCCTTCCCTAAAAATTCGATTATAAAATCCTTACCGTTTTCCTCAGAAATGAAGCATTTTGTAATTCCATCCTTAACGATATAAATATTTCTAATTTTTTCGCCCTGCTCTACAAATCTAAAACCCGCCGGAAAAGATTTTAAGACAATGTTTCGATCAGGATCCTGCTCTTGGTAAAAAGCTTCTATAAAGGATAAAAATGTAAGGTTTGTTCTCAACATATTTTCTAAGCAGGACAATTGTCCTTTCGTATTCGGTTGGGTTGATTTACTTTTGTCGCATTAAAAGTAAGCATAACAATGAGAAATCAAATTACCGTAATCGCTTTTGATGCTGATGATACCCTTTGGGTGAACGAACCTTACTTCCGTGAAACAGAAGAACAATTTGCCGGTTTACTAGAAGATTTTCTTCCTCATCACAGTATCGTTGCCGAGCTTTATAAAACTGAAATTGCCAACTTACCACTTTATGGCTATGGAATTAAAGGCTTTATGTTAAGCATGATCGAAACCGTATTGAGAATTACGGAAGGTAATGTAAATCCAGAAATTATAAACAGAGCCATCCAATTGGGACAGGAAATGTTAAACAAACCCATTGAGCTTTTAGATGGGGTAGAAGATGTTTTGAAAGCATTGCACGGCAAATATAAGTTGGTTGTGGCTACAAAAGGCGACCTTTTAGATCAACAAAGAAAACTCACAAAATCAGGTTTAGATCATTATTTCCATCATATTGAAATTATGAGCGACAAACAGGTACCCGATTATCAAAAACTTTTAAAGCATTTAGATTGTCCGGCAGATCAGTTTTTAATGCTTGGCAATTCCCTAAAATCGGATGTTTTACCTGTGTTGGCAATTGGCGGGCATGCCGTTCACATTCCTTACCATACCACTTGGGTGCACGAACATATCGATCATGCCATAGAGCATGAAAATTTTCATCAGATGGAAAGCCTGTCTGAGATTTTACCAAAATTAATTGAATGAAAGAAAAAATAGATATAAACACCTGGATCAGAAAAGATCATTTTAAATTTTTTAGCGCATTCGAAGAACCCTTCTTCGGTGTAACAGTAGATGTAGATTGCACCGCGAGCTACAAACAAGCAAAAGAAATGGGCGTGTCATTCTTTTTGCTTTATTTACACAAATCGCTTTTGGCCGCCAACAAAGTAGAACCTTTTAGATATCGAATTATTGATGGTGAGGTTTGGAAATTTGATGAAGTACACGCCTCAGCAACCATAAATAGAGAGAATGGTACTTTTGGATTCGGCTACATGGATTTCCACGAAGACTTTGACAATTTTAACACGCAGGCAAAGATTGAAATCGAAAAGGTTGAAAACAGTATAGGCTTAATTCCAGCTTCCTCAGGAGAGAACGTAATCCATTATTCTGCCTTACCTTGGCTAAATTTCAAATCGATGTCTCACGCAAGAAACTATTCTTTTAATGATAGCTGTCCAAAAATCTCCTTCGGGAAGGTGAGAGATAAAGGCAAAAGAAAAATTATGTCAGTTTCTATTCACGTCAATCATGCCTTAATGGATGGCTTTCATGTTTCTCAATTTGTAGATGCCTATCAGGAATTATTAAATACAGATACAGTTAATACCACATTAATTTAACGATGCTTTAATCCGCAGATTTTAACTTGGGTTATGTTTATAGCCTTTGTTATTATCCCGATATACATTTTGGGCATCATCGCCATGATTTACATGAATTCATTTTACAAGGCTTCGATGCTGTTGGTAACGATGCTTATTGCAACATTTTTACTTTTTTTGTTTATTACATACCCTTTTCAATCGGCCTTTGTTATTTGTTGTATAGTATCTATGCTTGCTTTTGGGCATAAACATTAATTATCATTTGCATTAGAAAAACTAATTGCTATTTTTGCTCCACGAATTTTAATATTCGCCCTTTGATAATTGAATATTGTTTGATTATTGAAGTTTATAACTGGGGGATTAGCTCATTTAGCTAGAGCGCTTCGCTCTGCTTGAAAGGGGTGATCGCTTTGAATATCATTGATGATTTATAACTTTGCTTATTGATCATTTTAACAATGGGGGATTAGCTCATTTGGCTAGAGCGCTTCGCTGGCAGTGAAGAGGTGATCGGTTCGAATCCGATATTCTCCACCAACAAAAGCCGATTTATTAAGTTAAATCGGCTTTTATTTTGGAATTAAACTGTACCGAGATTTAATTTATACCATTCCAAATAGTGAGGAAAATTGCACGAAAAGTGTCTTTTTCTTTCTAAATCAAGTAGAAGACCTTTTTATTACCTTGCATAATTTAAGGTTCTAATCTCCAGGCTCTTGGCTAAACCGAAGATAATATTGAATATTAGAACACTTAAATATTCTTTTTTTAAGAAAAAAATGGGGTTAGTTAATCACATAGATTACTGTCAAATGCGATTAAATTGCTAATTTTAGCCATCCCTAATTACGCTTAATGAAATATGTGAAAAGACTTGTGAAAGCCCTTGGCGTTAAATTAGCCTTAACAGCTATTAGAAAAAAATACTTAAAATTAAACGGCTTCGATTTACTCACCATCCGTGAAACCATAGATTTTATGGAGCCGTATCAAATTAAAAAGATTTCAGGGTATTTAACACTCTTACCTGAAAAAGCAAATTGTCTAGATCCAAGAAATACACTTTTTCCTGTAAAACAAATTGTTGTAGATGACCTTTATGTATGGGAGTATAAAAATTTAAAAAAACCAATTGGCTTATCAGTAAATGGATCTGTTGTATTGGAGAAAAAGGTTTTATGTACGGATCATAATCACGATAGTTTTTATAATGCTGGCTTAAAAAAAGATTTAAGACCTCTTCTACGTGTGCCAGGTTTAATTGCACCATTTAGCCATGTTAGAGAGGATGTAGGTTTTATCGGATACTATGATTTTGTGATATTTGTGCTTGTAAAGATTAGTAGAATAAAAGACGCCTTACCTGATGAAATATTCTCAAATCTCACCATTTCTTACCCACCTTTTAGCGGAAATTATGAAACTGAGTATCTGGAGCTTTTAGGGCTCGATACTAACAAATTTATTGATAGTACCCAAACTAAAGTCATTTCTCCACATGTAATTACAGCGAGTGGCGGAAGCTGGCATCCAAATATTGAAGACATAAGATCGCTAAAAAGAAACATTTTTAAAAGAATTAAACCAACTGAAAGCCTTAAAAAGAGAATTTATATTAGTCGGGTGGGCACAAGGCGCATTGTAAATGAAGAAGAATTGATTAGCCTCTTAAAAAAATACAATTTTACAATTATTGAAGATACACCAAGATCTTTGGGTGAACAAATATCAATCTATTATAATGCGTCTTTTATTATTGGTCCACACGGGGCTTCATTTACAAATATTATATGGTGCCAGCCCGGTACACATCTGTTCGAGCTTTTCTCAAGCAATTATCTTCCTGATTATTTTCTTCATTTAACCAAAGAGTTAAATATGGAATATTCTGCGTATTGTGAAGAATCCTTTAAAAAAGATATAACCTATTTTGAGAAATTAACTGAAGATATTCAAATTTCAATACCGAAGTTAGAATGTTGTTTAAAGGATCTTTTTGAAGATCAGTAGCAAAGCTGATTGGATAATTCGCGATTTTAAAAAATAAAATACCCGAAATGGCTTTTTTAATTTATAAGCCTTATTTTTGCCCGAAATATAAAAACATCAAAGAGTAAATAAAATGAACCGAATGTACTTTTGATGCGTCAACTCTATTTAAAAACATAATTTAACCAATGACAAACGACAAAAAAGAAATATTTGACAACGTTGCACAACGTTTAAAAATAGAAGGTTTTAATGTAGTAAACCGCGATGAAACTCGCCCTTGGGGTGGTTTCTTTGTAATTGATGAAGCACAGGCACAACAATTCGCCGATACCTATTTTGATGGGCTTGATGTAGAGAGCTTAAAAATCGGGGGTAAATTAAGTCCTAAAATTTTAATCGTTGCTCCAAATACCCGCCTTTCTTGGCAGTATCACCACCGTAGAGCCGAAATTTGGCAAGTGGTAACCGGTACGGTTGGCATTAAAACCAGCGCAACCGATGAAGAAGGCGAAGTAAAAAAATATGCACCCAAAGATCAAATTAAATTACAGCAGGGTGAGCGTCACCGTTTAATTGGTTTAGAGGATTGGGGTGTTGTTGCAGAAATATGGCAACACACAGATGCTTCAAATCCATCTGATGAAAGCGATATTGTCAGAGTTCAAGACGATTTCGGTAGATAATATAATATTTACGAATCCTGTTCTAATTGTAGAACAGGATTCTTTTTTAATAAGATTACACATTTCTTTTGGTTTGCCGACTCTCCAAAAACTAAACGCCCTCAAATTTCGTTTATACAGCATACACATCATACATGATTATCCTCATTTTCTTTCTTTGCCATTGGTTTTTGTCCTTGTTTAGCCAAACCTTTTTCCTACACCGTTATTCATCACACAAGATGTTTAAAATGGAGCCTTTCTGGGAAAAGTTCTTTTATCTGGTTTTACTGTTTTCGCAAGGATCATCATTTTTAAACCCAAGGGCTTATGCCATTTTGCACCGTATGCATCATGCATATAGCGATACAGAGAAAGATCCGCATTCTCCTCATTTTTTCAAGGATGTTTTTGGGATGATGATTGCCACCAAAAATATGTACATGAACTATCTTCATTTCAAAATTCAGCCTGAACCTGCTTTTCAGGGCAATTATCCTGAATGGCCAATGGTTGATAGAATTGGAAATTCATGGTTATGGAGAATTGCTTGTGGGTTGTTTTATATCGGTTTTTATGTAATGTTTGCCAATCATTGGTGGTTGTTTATTTTATTGCCTGTTCACTTTTTAATGGGACCATTACATGGTGCAATAGTGAACTGGTGCGGTCATAAATATGGCTATTCTAACCATGATAACGATGACCATAGCAAAAACTCTTTACCTTGGGATTTTCTTTTGATGGGCGAGTTGTTTCAAAATAATCACCATAAGAAACCAAACAGTCCGAATTTTGCGACTAAATGGTGGGAGTTTGATCCAACTTATCCGGTTATGAAAGTGTTGCACTGGGTTAGAATTATTAAGATTAGAAAGGTATAGCTTTTGTCCTAGCCGGACAAGCTCTTTTCTTTTTGATGTCAAAAAGACCTGCGAAGCAAGCTTGAACACGGATAAAAAATATAAAATTGTGAAAACACAAAAAACACCGGCTGAAAATTTTTGTATTTAAGTTTCTACTTAGGCTTTATCAGTGCATCCCCAAAAATTTGTTAGGCCGGATTAAAGTAAAACGGAGATTTACTACTTAGGCCTAGTTAGGTGTAAAAGCATCCGAAAACCAACAAAATACATTAATGGTAGCTTGTTGTAGAGTGAATGATTTGAATAATCAAATTTGTCGTTTTCCCTGCACCGTTTTTGTTATATAAACCTGACAGGAGCGGGCATCCCGATTTTTTCATCGGGATAAAGCGGATGGCGGGGCTTGCGGAACCGATGTTAACAGAAACCTGCTTTTCAAAAAAAATAAATCTCATCTTATGATAAACTTCCTCAAAATCGTTTTCTCTACACTTTTGGTTTTTATGTGCTATAAAGTTATTTCTACTTCGCTAGAAAGTAATCTTTTTCAGCAATGGGATTTCCTCGGTAGTATCCCCTGGATGCGGGCAACCCTTTGGGATTTTTATGCTAACATCTTCATTATCACCTTGTGGATGTTCTATAAAGAAAAAAGTATTATTCTTAAAATCTCTATTACAATTTTGTTCGTATGTTTAGGTAGTATAGCAACTTTAGCCTATGTTTTGGTTCATTTATTCAAACTAAAAGATGGCGAAGGTTTTAAAGAATTACTGGTAAATAAAGGTTAAAAGTTAATGGACAATGGTCTGATAGCTTTCTAACCATCAACCAAAAACTATTAACCTAAATGGACTATAAACATCTACTTTTTATTGCTCTTATCTCCCTTATCGCTTGTTGTACCATCATGGCTTTAGTTTGGCTATGGGCAAAGCGAATAAAAAATGCAGGTGTTGTTGATGTTTTTTGGGCGCTCAATTTCCCTGTAATCACAATTATTACTTTTTTCTTATCGGAAGGATTTGAAACCCGCAAAATTTTGATCTGCGCTATATTTTTATTGGCTGAGTTACGATTAGGCATTCACTTATGGCAACGTGTTATTGGTCATTTAAATGAAGAGGAGGGGAGATACCAGCAACTTCGTAGCGAATGGGGCGATAAGGCTGATCGAAATTTTTTAGTTTTCTTCCAGTTTCAGGCCATTTCAAATGTGTTGCTTGCCATTCCGTTTTTCATAATTGCCGCTAATCCTTCAACAGAACTTTCAATTTTAGAATACATTGGCTTGGCCATTTGGGCAGTTGCTTTTGTTGGTGAAATGATAGCCGACAAACAATTAGCTGCGTTTAAAAAAGACCCGAAAAACAAGGGCAAAGTTTGCGATACCGGCTTATGGTACTACAGTCGCCACCCCAATTATTTCTTCGAATGGTTAACCTGGATGGCTTATTTCATCTTTGCGCTAGCATCACCATGGGGAATTTTAGCGGTGATTAGCCCTGCAATTATTTTATACCTATTAACCCAAGTAACGGGCGTTCCAAACAATGAAGAACAAAATTTAAGGAGCAAACCCGAAGCTTATAAAAAATATCAGCAAACAACATCTTCTTTTTTTCCGTGGGGAAAAAAGGATGGATGATGGCAGATGGAAAATGGATAATGGGCAAATCCACTATTTCTTTTCCATCTTACATTAACATTTACTTTCCCATTATCCATTAACCATCTTACATTTTCCATATTATGTGGTACGATAAACTTTTAGAAAACGATAAACTCCCTGATACGGCATTACGCCTCGGGATTAGAAAACTTTGCAAACAACGATTAGACGATGAAACCTTAGGCGATGAAGAATTGCAACAAGAGAAATTTATGGATTTGGTTGATGAATTAAAGCAATCGCCTATTGCAGTTAATACTGCCGAAGCCAATGAACAGCATTACGAACTGCCAACTGAATTTTTTCAATACTGCTTAGGTAAAAACTTAAAATACAGCAGTGGCTATTGGAAACCAGGTGTTAAGGATATTGATACATCAGAAGATGATATGCTGGCTTTAACCTGCAAAAGAGCAGAATTACAAAACGGCCAAAACGTTTTGGAGTTGGGTTGCGGTTGGGGGTCGCTGTCCTTATATATGTCGGCTAAATTCCCGAATAGCACTTTTACAGTGGTTTCAAATTCTGCAACTCAGAAGTTTTTTATTGATGAAACAGCCAGGCAAAGAGGGATTCAAAATCTAACAGTCTTAACTGCCGATATGAATACGTTTACCATTGCCGATACTTTCGATAGAATTGTTTCCGTAGAAATGTTTGAGCACATGCGTAACTATAAATTCTTGCTAAATAAAGTCGCCGGCTTCTTAAAGGCTGATGGAAAGCTGTTCGTCCACATTTTTACGCATAAAACTTTAGCCTATAAGTTCGAGGTAATTGATGAAACCGATTGGATGAGCAAATATTTTTTCACGGGTGGAATTATGCCTTCGAACCATTTGTTTTTTTACTTCAATGATGATTTAAAAATCGACAAACATTGGGTAGTAAACGGAACCAATTACGGCAAAACTTCTGAAGCTTGGTTAAGCAATATGGATAAGCACAAAAAGGAAATCATGCCGATTTTGGAAAATACTTATGGCAAGGATCAGGCAGTGAAATGGTGGGTTTATTGGAGGTTGTTTTACATGAGTTGCGCCGAACTATTCAATTACAATAAAGGTAACGAATGGATGGTTTGTCATTATTTGTTCGAAAAGAACAAATAATGGTGTATGAGGTAAACGATGAAAATGGATGATGGGAATAGCATGGAGCTCACCAATAATTCATGACATGGTTTACATTATGTTGTCATCATGCGGCTTACATCATCCACTTTACATCTAACATCTTATATTTATTATGCAAAAGCTCGCCATTATAGGTTCTGGAATAGCAGGCATGGGTTGTGCCCATAAACTGCAACATACATACGATATTACGGTTTTTGAGGAAGCCGATTACGTTGGCGGTCATACCAACACCATTACACTCGAAGAAGATGGTAAGCCCATTTATCTGGATAGTGGTTTTATGGTTTTCAATTATCAAACATATCCTAACTTAACCGAAATGTTCGCAGAAATTGATGCGCCTGTTATCAAAACGGATATGTCTTTCAGCGTGCAGTTCTTGCCTAAAAAGTTAGAGTATAGCGGTTCGAGTTTAAACCATTTATTCGCCCAGCGGAAAAATTTGTTCAATATTTCTTATTTAAAAATGTTGATGCAGATTAACCGTTTTAACAAACAAAGCATCGAGATTTTAGATAAGCCCGAATATCAGGATTACTCTATCGGTCGGTTTTTTGCAACATTTGGCTATAGCGATGATATGCTTTGGCAATACCTGATTCCGATGAGCGCTGCCGTTTGGAGTGCACCAATGGAACAGATTTTAGATTTCCCGGCCGTAACGTTAATTCGTTTTTTTAAAAATCATGGCTTTTTGGGATTAGATACCCAACACCAATGGTACACGTTGGAGAACGGAAGTCAAGCGTACCGCGAAAAACTGATTGCCCCATTTCGGGATCGGATTAAAATCAACAACAAAATTGTTTCTGTTCGAAGGTTGGAAAATGGAAAGGTTGAAGTAGAAAATTCAAAAGGAGAAAAATTTGAGTTTGATAAAGTGATTATGGCAAGTCATGCAGACCAAACTTTCAAAATCGTAAAAGATAAAACACCGCTGGAAACAGAATTACTTTCGAAGTTTAAATATCAATTGAATAAGGCGGTTGTTCATACCGATGAAGATCAGATGCCGAAAGCTAAACTGGCCTGGAGCAGTTGGAATTATCGGGTAGAAAAGCAGGGCGATAAACTTTTGCCAAGTACCATTTATTGGATGAATAGTTTGCAGGGTGTTTCTAAAAGAACCAATTATTTTGTTTCCATAAATCCAACTGAGACTTTAAATCCGACTAAAATAATTAAAGAAATCGATTACCATCATCCTTTGTTTGATGTACCAGCAATGCAGGCTCAAGAACGATTGCATATATTAAACCAAAGTGGCCCAATTTATTATTGTGGCAGTTATTTTAAGTATGGTTTTCATGAGGATGCGTATAAAAGTGCGGTTGATTTGTGCTTGATGATGTAAAATGTAAGAGGGAAAATGGGTGATGTAAATAGGATAAGGGAAAATGGGTGATAAGAGTACGTAAGTAAGTAAACGTTAAGTGATTACATCATTCATTTTCCTTAATTTTTACATCTTTTTTTACTAGCTTTAACAAGTCATCCTTAAAGATTTTATTGATTTAACTTTTTAAGATGAATGAAAAAACTACTCAATTATTAGAAAGAACATTTCGCTTCGGTGTTGATGTTTTAAAATTTTTAAGCACACTCCCTTATAACTTTATCTTCAAAGTTCCTATGTTGCAGTTAAGCCGATGCTCAACATCTATTGGTCCAAATTATGAGGAAGCGCAAGGTGCTGTAAGTAAAAGAGACTTTAGCCATAAAATTGGAATATCTTATAAAGAAGCCAGAGAAAGTGTTTATTGGTTGCGGATATTAAGCAAGCTTTATGTTGATGAACAATATAAAGCAGACTTTGAACAATTTACGAAAGAAGCAATTGAACTTAAAAAAATATTTACTTCCATAAAAATTTCATCAAGCAAATAAATAATGAATCCCGTACTTTAGAACCATGCCCCATCATCCATCATCCATATTACCTCTTACATCATCTCTATATACTGCAAAAGTGATGCATCATCGTATAGCACCAAAAAAGCATTCTTTTTGGTACAATGTATATATGTTTTATATCGATTTGGATGAGATAGATTTACTCGCCAAGAAACTCCGTTGGTTTAGCCATAATAAATTCAATATTTTTTCCTTTAGAGATGCTGAACATTTGCAACTCCCTAAAGAAAATCCCGATCAAAACAAAAATATACGCCAGCATTTAGAACTATACCTAAAGGAAAATGGAATTGATGGATCGAATTTTAAAATCAGGTTGCTTACCAACCTAAATGTTTTAGGCTACAACTTTAATCCCGTATCTTTTTATTATTGTTTTGATGAAAATGAAAATCCAGTTTGTTGCATCGCTGAAATTAGCAACACGTACCGGGAAATGAAACTATTTTTCTTCGGAAAGGAAGAATTATATGGAGATGTTTTTAAAAAAATTACTACAAAATATTTTTACGTTTCACCATTTATTGATCATGATGATTCTTTCGATTTTAATCTAAAAGTACCTTCAGAAAAATTGGATATCAAGATTGATGATATTGATAAAAGTGGTAATAAGTTCTTTTTAACCACTTTGAAGGGGAATCGGAAGCCAATTACCAATGCAAGTTTACTGGCCAGTTTTTTTTCCATTCCATTAATTCCATTACAGATTATGGGGATGATCCATTGGCAGGCTTTGAAATTATGGCTAAAAAAAGTATCTTTTCATCCAAAGGCCGAAAACCCTGAACTCCAACGTAACGTATATAAACCCTATAAACCATAAACATAACGCTCAATAGAATATGAATTCCCTAGTCGCTACCAAAACATCCACTAGTTTTTTCGAAAGAATTGTAATCAATGCCCTTTCCAAAATGAATTTAGGTAAACTGGAAATTACTTTACCAGGTGGCGAAATCCTTGTTTTTGGTAATGGGGAGCACAAGGTAGAAGCAAACATTCAGGTCAATCACCCAGATTTTTTTAAATCGATTGCTTTATATGGTGATATTGGTTTTGGTGAGGGTTACACTGCCGGACTTTGGGACACCTCAAATATCACAAATGTAATTAAATGGGTAATTCTAAATATCGAAAATGCACCCTCAATTACTGGAAGCAAGGTGAAATCTGTTGCACTTAACCTTTTTAAATGGGTAAATAAACTTACGCATATCCGTAGAGCCAATACCTTAGCAGGTTCTCAAAAAAATATTTCAGAACATTACGATTTGAATAACGATTTCTTTGCAACGTTCTTAGATAAAACAATGACTTACTCTAGCGGTTATTTTAATCCACCAGATTTAAGTTTAGAAGAATCTCAATATGCAAAATACGATAGATTGGCTAAGCAGCTTAAAATCAAAGCCGCTGATCATGTTTTAGAAATAGGAAGTGGTTGGGGTGGAAATGCAATTTTTCTAGCTAAAAATTATGGATGCAAAGTCACTTCAGTTACCATTTCAATAGAACAACAAAAGCTTGCTGCAGAACGGGTGAAAGCAGAAGGTTTAGAAGATAGGGTTTCCGTAATTATTCAGGATTATCGCAAAATTGATGGAACTTTTGATAAAATTGTTTCAATAGAAATGTTGGAAGCAGTTGGTCATCAGTATCTTGAAACCTATTTCGAAAAATGCCAGCAACTTTTAAAGCCTGATGGAATTTTTGCATTTCAGGTAATCACCTCTCCAGATTGCCGTTACGATAAACTTAGAAACGGTGTAGATTGGATTCAAAAACATATTTTCCCAGGTTCTTTATTGCCATCTGTTTCTGCAATGAATAAAGCAATAAACAATACCGGCGATTTAACAATGGTCGATTTAAAAGATATGGGTTTAGATTATGCCAAAACGCTCCATCTTTGGTTTATAGAATTTAATAAAAATCTTGATAAGGTTAAGGCTTTAGGTTTTGATGATAAATTTATCCGCAAGTGGAATTATTACCTTAACTATTGCGAAGCTGCGTTTGCCATGAGAAATATTAACGTAATGCAGATGGTTTATTCCAGACCAAATAACACGAGCAGATAAAACATAGTTATCGAGATGGAAGAATAATTTTATCTTCCATTTCATCATATGTTATATTTCTTCTTTCACATTCTTTCAATTCTGTTTTAATTTCCGTTTTTTTATAATCTTATTGTTTTTAAGTCAGTTATATCTTCTACTGATTTAAAAATATATCCATCTATTTTAAAATAGTTAGTTTTTTTACCGAGAAAAGTCAGACCTTTGCCGACCAAACAACCAAACTCGCGTAAAAAGTATATTACATCTATGTAACAAAATGCAATTTGCGTAGACTAAATTAAAAGACTAACAATTATATGAAACAATTTCTACTTCTATCCCTCATCCTAGGAACACTATTTACTGCCCATGCTCAGTTTCCGGCAGGTGGTTTTGGTGGGGGAGCGAAAAAATCTACCGTTACAGGTCGTATAACCGCTACTATATTAGATTCTCTTACAAAAAAACCAATCGATTATGCTACAGTTTCTCTTGTTAACGCAAAAGATAATAAATCTGTAAATGGTGGGGTAACCGATGAAAAGGGAAAATTAACCCTACAAAATATATCGCCAGATTCATACAAACTAATGATTGGTTTTATGGGCTATAAAACAAAATCGGTTGCGGTAACAACAACTCCGGCAAAACCAGATTTTAATTTAGGAACAATTTACATTTCTTCTACCGAAAATACCCTGGCTGATGTTCAGGTTCAAGGAACTAAGGCCGTAATTGAAAACAAAATCGATAGAATGGTTTACAATGCAGAAGCTGATGGTACAAATGCCGGTGGAGATGCAACTGATGTAATGCGTAAAGTACCGATGCTTTCAGTAGATATTAATGGAAATGTTCAGCTTCGAGGCGGTGCAGTTCGTGTCTTAATTAATGGAAAACCTTCTGGTACAATGGCCAGTAGTGTTTCTGATGCATTAAAAATGATTCCTGCCGAACAAATTAAAAGTGTTGAGGTAATTACAAGCCCATCTGCTAAATACGATGCTGAAGGCTCTGGTGGGATCATTAATATCATCACCAAAAAATCTAATGCTCAAGGAGTTAGTGGAAGTGTAAATGCATCCGCTGGAACACGTCAAAATAATGGGGCCTTTAATTTAACAGCAAAAACAGGACGTTTAAGTCTTAATACCGCTCTAGGAGGCAATTTTGCATATGCTCAAAACTCTAGGGTGGTACTTATAAATAACACACAGTTAAATGCAGGTGGTTTCAATAATGTATCTCAAGATGGCTATTCTAAGTGGAGTAGAGATGGGATGAATGGAAGTTTAGGCTTAGATTACGATTTTAATGCCTACAACAACATTAGTTCTACTGTAAAATTCAATCGTTTTTCTAATGGGGGCCCAGGTGCTGCCGATTATATTATTAATGGCTTAGCCGCTCAAAATATAAGCGATATGGATATGACCTTCAATAATATGGATTGGAATGTTGATTACAAGAAAACGAGTAAAAAAGAGGGCGAAGAATTTTCGGTATCCGGCCAACTTTCTACAGGCCGTACACCAACAAGCTTTAGCAATATTTTAATTTCGGCTTTAAATCCTGGAGGGGTAGAAACCTTTAGCAATAACACTGGTAAAAATAATGAATACACTGCGCAAACGGATTATACTTATCCCTTCAGCAAAAAGACCACTTTAGAGGTTGGTGCAAAAGGGATTTTTAGAGAAATCAAAAGCCAGTTCGATAATTCTGCCCAGGATTTTGACTATAATCAAAATGTTGGAGCTGCTTATGGCGTAATCAGTTTTGACTTAACCAAAAAGCTTAAGGTAAAGGGAGGTTTAAGAGCCGAGTACACACAGATTGATTTTAATACGCAAACAAGTGGAATTCAAAAAAACGATTATTTTAATTTATTTCCCAGCGTTGTTGTTTCACAGAGTTTAAAAGGAAATGCAACGCTAAAATTGAGTTATAACCGTAGGGTACAAAGACCAAGTCAGTCTTATTTAAACCCTTTCCGTAATGAGAGCAATCAATTTAATATTATGCAGGGAAATCCTCAGTTAAATCCAGAACTAAGTGACAATTTAGAGTTTGGGTACTCAACTTATATAAAAGGATCGGTTATTAATGCATCTGTTTTCTATCGCCGTACGGCTGGTGTAATTGAAAGTTCAATCTCGCCTGTTATAGAATCTGGCATTAGCAAAACCTTAACATCTTACATCAATGTAGGTACAGCGCAAACTTATGGCTTCAATATTTTTGGATCTTACAATCCTAAACCAAAATGGACATTGATGAGTAATTTTGGCTTGAATACTTATGAAGTGAGCAATAATAACACAGGATTAAGTACAGGTACCTATGTTAATTATAATTTGTTTGCCCGTTCTGCTTATGGTTTTGGAAAAGGATATAACTTCGAATTATTTGGAGTTGTAAACTCGCCTCGTAGAACATACCAAGGTAAAACCGATGCAATGATTTTCTATGGTGCTTCATTTAAAAAGGATGTATTGAACAAAAAAGGAAGTGTTGGTGTAAATGTATTGAATCCATTCAGTCGCGATTTACACATTCAAACCGTAAACAACTCTATAACTGCAACGGGCTCGGTTTACCAAAGCCAGAATATTTATTATCCATTGCGTTCTTTTGGAGTTAACTTTAGCTATTCTTTTGGTAAACTAAAATTCACCGAAAAGAAAAAAATTAAAAACGATGATATTAAACAAGATCAACAACAAGGTGGTGGTGGAATGGGTGGTGTTCAAAACTAGTTAAAAACCCAATCTTAATATAAATGCAAAGCCTTCTGATTTATCGGAAGGCTTTTTTTTGCCGGTAAGTTAAATCAACTTGCGAAATTTTCGATGAGCTGAGCTAGGCAGAATTTCGTGAGTTTTAAATTTTCGCCAAATCAACTTACTAAATTTCGATGGGCCGAGCGGGGCAGAATTTCGTGAGTTTTAGAGTTTCGCCGAGTCGACTTGCTAAATTTCGATGGGCCGAGCTATGCAGAATTTCGTCAGTTTTAAATTTTCGCCAAATCAACTTACGAAATTTCGATGGGCTGAGCTAGGCAGAATTTCGTCAGTTTTAGAGTTTCGCCAAATCAACTTGCTAAATTTCGATGGGCCGAGCTGGGCAGAATTTCGTCAGTTTTAAATTTTCGCCAAATCAACTTGCGAAATTTCGATGGGCCGAGCTGGGCAGAATTTCGTCAGTTTTAAATTTTCGCCAAATCAACTTGCGAAATTTCGATGGGCTGAGCTAGGCAGAATTT